>Ga0209505_1000504_pt1 | contig 30638 bp, 17 predicted proteins | sample COGITO_mtgs_1103_2_FD_184794 | JGI IMG/M metagenome (GOLD analysis project Ga0209505, IMG submission 184794) | Pelagic marine microbial communities from North Sea - COGITO_mtgs_110331 (SPAdes) (version 2) | ecosystem: Environmental > Aquatic > Marine > Epipelagic ... | reverse complement strand
TAAAACAAATCGTATTATTACAACTTCTCGACGAAGAACACGTCGCCGGACGCGACTCCCGCGGCACCTAAACTACTGCTACTTCTATTACTACTGCTTCTGTATATTCTCTTCTTCTTCTCTTCTCCAAACCTACCGCCTCTCGTGACTAAGCAAAAGTCTGAATCTTCTTTATCTTCTTCTTCTTCGAACGAATACGACGCCAAGACGAAATCGAAGAGCGAGGAGACGTCGTCGGTGTCGTAAAATCTTCGATCGATAGCCTCGCCCGTCGGTAAAGATATTCGTATTCTCACGACGTTGTTTGTTGTCGCCGTCTTCAATGTTGACGACGACGAAGCAAGTGGTGGTGGTGGTTCTAAAGGAAGCTTCTTCGCCATCGCTTCTCGAAATCGTCTTAATTTCTCTTTGCGTTCTTCGTTTCGTTCGATTCGCCGTCGCGCCTCTCTCGCCTCCGCGAGTTTCTTCTCCTTCTCTTTTCTCTTCTCTTCCTCGTCGTTTCTATTTAACGTGTCTATGCGCTCGACGACTTCGTCGTGTTCCATTGACGGCGCTAAATCCACCTCCACGTCCGTTTCTATTAAACTCGCCACGATATCTTCTTCGCCGCCTTCAACTTTCAACGAGACCACTTTCAACTCGAATACAAACTTTGATTCCGACGGAGAAGAAACAGAAGAAACGAATCCGGAAAAGTCCACCTCAAAGACATCCCCGACGTGCACGCACGACCGCTGCACCAAAACGTTCTCCAAAACCATCTTCACGTCCGCCTCGGGATGACGAGTTAAAAACTTCGAGAACTCGTTCGATTTCGGTTGCAACTTCACCCACTCGCACTTCTCGAGCGCTCGAGAGCGAAACTCCACGCGGAGGAGATTCTTTTCATCGCCAGATGAATACCCTAATCTCTTATACAAGTCTGTTGGAATGACCACGGAATCTTCCTCCGCTTGGTAATCCAATGCCGCGCAGTAACATCCTTTGTCTTCATCTTCGTCTTCATCTTCATCGACTCTCGAAACGTAAAAAAACGCATTCGGTTGCCTCGCACCCATCTCGTCATCAAATCTCTCGAGCATTCTCAGCGCACTCGCTGGCAGTTGAATCTTATCCTCCCTTCGCGTGCGAATCCCACGTTTCAATGCGACGTCCTCCACGCGAACGCGTAACTCTGCTTTCCAAAGCACCTCGTATCGCTTCTCCTTCTTCTTGCTTTTCGTTTTGGTTTCCGCGTTTGTGTTTCGATTGGTTTCCCGTTGCTGCTCCCCTTCCCGGAGTCTTCCTCTCGCGGCGGCGGTCGCTTTAGAGCGCTTCTTTTCCATCTCTTTCTTTTGCTCTTTGCGGAGTTTTTCGGACGGGTCGTTCAGGCCGCCGAAAAACATTCTTCGAGTCGACAGAGAGAGGACTTGTCGTCGCACAAAGCGCAGAGCAGCGAGCGGAAATGGAGAAATTCGCGCGTCACTTTTTCTCACGCACAACTGCAAACACACACACAAATATGCTTCGAACGAGATCAACAAAACACGCATCGTCGACTTTAGCGGCAGCTTCGAAAAGAGTTATTCTCTCTGTCTCCTCCTCCAGAACGTTCGTTGGGAGTTTTGAGGAGGAGGACTTTGATGACGAGAGAAGAAGAGGAAAGATGATGCGTTCTCGACACCAACAACTGAATCCAATTGGATCCTACTCATCATCATCATCATCATCATCATCATCATCATCGAGCGTGAAGAAGTCCTCGTTCTGTAGGGCTCGTTTTTCGACGAGAAGCAATACTAACGATGACATTGATAATAATAATACTGTTATTATTAATAATAATCTACGACTTCGTCGCCAATTCTTTAATTCGTTTAGAGGATACGCGAGTAGTAGTAATAGTACTAGCAAAAGTAGTAGTAACAACAGTAGTAGCGAGAAGAAAAATGATTCATCGGGTGCTTTAACCATCGAGGAGGACGAGGAATTCGACGAGATAACCGATAAATGGATACCGGAGAAACCAGTGACGAAAGCGGAAACGGCGGGGTATTCCGTGGTGATCGTGCTTGGGTTAGGGTTAGCCGCCTCGGCTTTATTTTTCGCCAGCAAAGAGTTATTCATGAGTCCGAAAGAATACGTGGCGTTTAACGCGGCTTTGAAACAGATCGAGTTGGACCCGCGAGTCACGTCGGCGCTCGGCGAGAGCATCACCGGGTACGGGAGCGAATCGAGAAATCGAAGTCAGCGACAAAGAATTCCACACACGATCGTGAGAGACCCGGCGAGTGGGAGAGAGGTGGTGAGAGTGCAATTTCACGCGAGAGGGGCGAGAGGGAACGCGACGGTGCACGCGGAGTACGATCCGAGCAACGCGGAGGAACCGTTTGGGTATTTGATTGTTGACGTGGAGAGACCGAGATCGATGCGGTTGGTTGTGAAAGAGCCAAGACAGAGGCGCTCGATTATGGGACCAGGTACGAGTTTAGTAGGGTAATATATGTGTGCGTGTATATGCATGTCGTTGTTGCGTTTGTCTTTCAAAACTTTATGCGCGTTGTTATATCTTTTGGCAAAACTCTCCAGGAAACGAACAACACAAGCACTTGCGTTTGCCAACAACGTTGCCTGCTGATAACGGGTGCTTCTTTCCCAACGTTGTGTTCTTTTTGTTCTCCTTCGCATCCTCCTTCTCGTCGTCGCTACTAAGCAAATCAATCACGACCACGTTCTCACCATCATTCTTCCCCTTCTTCTCCTTCTTTTCTTCTTCACTATCACTACTACTAATCAAATCTATGGCGACAATTTCGCTCTCTAAATCTAAACCAAATTTTTTACTGAAATCCATCGTCTCTTTCATTCGTTTCTCCGCCGCTCTTCTCGCGGCTTCTCGCGGATCTACGTCTGGTCTCACCGCCGCACCGCCGCCCAATTTTACGCCGCCGACTGGGATCATCTTCTTGTGTTGTTCCAATCGCTTCAACGCCGCGTTCCGCGCGCTCTCTCTCGGGTTAATGCCTAGCTTTTGCTTATCCCATGCGCCGCCAAAACCTCTCGTGCCAATTTTTCCAACCGATTTCGCGTCGAATCCTTCACCCGTGCCGCCTTTGCCTTCCTTCTTCAACTGGTCGTATTCCTCCTTCAACTCGTCCAAAAGTTTCCAAAACACGTCGTCGTGAGGCCCTCGAACGATGTGGGTTAACTCGTGCAACAATACTAAAATAACGTGGTCTAAATCGAAAAACGTCTTCCCGTCTTTACCGCCACCGTATTTCGTCGGTTTCCTCAACATCACCGTGATTCGTTTCCCGGCGTTGTAGTTCACGCCAATCGGCCCGGTGTTTTTGGGAGGCATTTCCGCGACGACAGGCACGGACCATTTCCTCTTCTTCATGATCGGTTGCACTTGCCAACACGCCCTATCCAACAAATCCTTCGCGACGTCCGCATCCTTTTTAAACTGTTTCGATTGCAAAGGTTTCACCTCGTGCACTTTGTATTGCGCGTTGGCGAGCGACATCGTATTATCAATCACACTTCCTCGCGTCTACTACTCCGTGCCTTCAATCACTACTCGCAAAACGAATCTGCTCCTCGATTTCTCGTCTCTCCTTCTCTAAAACGTCCAAAGTCTTTTGCAATCGTCCCGTCGACCACGAGCGCAGTTCCTCGCTGCTTACAAGTCCAATCTTTTCCGCCACCACAGAGGACGAGAAAGACGAGAAAACCAACGGCCCGCCTTTACCGCTGCCGCTGCCTTTCGCCCTAAAACCGCCGTATCTCGCGACAGCAATGTTGTTTAACGCCCGCTTCGTCTCTTTCGCTCGGGAAACGAGCGCGAAGAGCGCGCACGTCAACACCGCGACCAGGCACACGAACGCTCTGTTCGAGGTGTTGGTGTTTGCTTTCTTCCCGAAAATGTAATGCAGAAGATGATGATGATGATGACAACACCTGTTCGTATTCGCGCGCATTAACGAAGACGACGACCCCGAGACGCGGCAAAGCACAACTCCAGTAAAGCGAGAGAGGAAGCCCGGCGTGGTCGCGTGATTGCGTTTCGATTGTTGTTCTCTCTCTCAACACTGAGGAGATTTTCGAAATATCTTCCCCGAAGTGTCGTCACAAATATCGCGCTCGGATATTGAGAGAGATACGCGCACGCAGACTCTCTCTCTCTCCGTTGCAAACGGGGGAAGGAAAGAAGAAATGCGCTCCGTTTCGAGCGTTTTATTCTCCTCCTTTTTCGTCGGAGGAAGAGGAGGAGGAGAATCTTTGTCGTCGTCGTTTACGTCGTCATCGAAACGCGTTTTTGATGATCCTTTTCATCGGGGAAGGAGGAGGAGACATCCGAAAGCGGTTTCTTTATCGAATAATAATAACAACGACAACGACGATGACATCGGTCGGCAAACAAAGTTCTCGTTCGAAAACGAAGGCTCGAACAACAAATCAAAGTTAAACGCGGAAGTTTTGGTGAAAGAAACCGCACTGAGAGCGGAAGAAGCGAGAGCGAAATCGTTGTTACAAAAAGTGAAACGCTTGAAAGAAACACAGGACAAGAAAATCGAGGAGGAGCAAAGAGAGTACGAGGAGGAGAAAGAAATGACGGAAAACGAACAGAGACGGAAAGTGAACAAGGAGAAGATGAAATTGGTAGGCGGGAGAGATCCGGCGAATAGGCCACCGGGGCCGATTTGGGCGTCCGCGGTGGTGTGCGCGGTTGCCGCGGTTGGATTTTATTATCTGACGATAAACACGAGCGATGGGATCGTGGAGTACGTGAAGGACGCGTTCGGAAATTTAGGACCGACGTATGCGAAATCAGGGTTAGTCTCTTTAACGGTTGGTACCGGGGTGGTTTTATCGTCCGTCTTTGCGTTTTCGGCGATTATATTAGTCTTAATCGGCGCGCAAGAAACGAAACGGTTAATCTCCAACGAACCGGTGGTGTATTTTAGATGCTGCGGCTGCGACGAAAAGTGCTGCCAAAACGGCCCACATAATAAAGGCTATTCCACTCGTTTCATCTACCGAAACGACGGGCGTGGGTACGAAACTCGAAGCGCGGAACGCATGCGCGCGCACTTACGAGTCTCGAAAAATTGCACGCCGTTGGAGCCGTTGATTGTGTATCCGCGCGAAGCGAAATGGGGGTGGTGGGGGCCGAACGATCTCGTTCGGTACCAAAACGAAATGCTAAGGATGAAAGAGCAAAAGCAAGGAAAGTTTCGTTAGAGATTTAGTCGTGTAGTCACGTAGTGGTTCGTAGAAATATATGTGTTAGATTTTTAGCGCGCCTAAAATAAAATGCTACTAATGACGTTTCCTCATCGCGACGAGCAACGACTGCTCCCATTTCTTTTTGAACTTTGCATACAAAAACAACGCAGCTCGAGCATCTTCCGCGGACGAGTGCTCGCCTTCTTGAATCGTCATGCGTAAGTGCGTCTTCGTCAGCTCTTTTAAACTCCTGCAGCCTCTCCCTCTCGGCGCGCCTTCGACGCACCGTTCGTGCGATCGCAACGGTCTCGTCAGCGGATGATACAGAGCCGTATCTCTCGTCCGCTCTCTCGGGTGATTCAAAAGCAACGCTTTAAAATCATTCTTCAATCCGTGACCGACGACGATTTTCTTCTCGATGAGCTTCGACACCATCTTTTGCACGTCTGCAAATTTTGGCGCGTTTTTCAAATCTCTCGGACGCACGCCCGAGACTTTGGTTCGGTAGTCCGTCACTTTCTCCGTAGTTTCCACGAACGTATCCAAAACGACATTCCCGTGTTCGTTCACGACCGTGACTCGAGCGAGCACGGACCTCGTCCCGTCCTCGCCGACGCCGACCATCTCGCAATCTATGGCTAAAGTTTCCGTCACGGAAGCGTCGCGAGAGGTCGGCGTCGGTCTCCGTAACTCGTCGTCGGCATCCTCGTCGTTACCCCGACGACCACATTCATTTTCAGCATCGTTCCCATCATTGTCGTAATAGTTTTCTCTCGCCGATGCCGACGCCGACCGGGATGGCAAAGGCGCATCAAAATCGCGTTTCCTGCGTTTCCCTTTCTCGCTCGTCTTGATATCTCCTCTCGCGACCAATTTGTGCCAGTTGGTGGACACCGACGGCGCCTTCGATAACAGCAACGAGGACGATGCTTTCTGTTTCTTTCGTTTCTCACCCTTCTCATCATCGTCGTCTTCTTTTTCCTCCTCGTCTTCCTTCCCTCTCCTTCGCTTCCTCTTAAACTTGTTCTTCCATTTCTTCTTCTTCTCGTTGCCGGCGGCGACTTCCTCCTCTCCCACGTTCTTCATTCCTTTCTTCTCCTTCTCGCGTTTCTCCTCGAGCGCATCATCATATCTCGACGAAATCCTCCTCATTAAAGTCGTCCCGCTCTTCTTTGACGTCTCTCTCTCGCTTCTTTTCCCGTCGTTTCCGTTTCCGTCGTCGTTCAAGTACCACGGCATAACGTCGCGTCTCTCTCTTAATGGGGAATGCGTTTACGCGAAATGTCGCTTCACTTTTACTTCTTTCCCCGAGTTTCGCTTTATACTAACATCGACACAGACACACGCTTTACTCTGCGCTTTAACTCCAAGCGCGACTACCGTAAAACCTTTACGTTATATATATATTTGACGCGTGTGGTCTTCTTTTTTGTCTCTCGATTTGGGTTTAAGAGCGAACGCTTTGATGCAAACAATCCACCACTCGTGCTCGACGAGAACTCCGCAAAATCATCATCACGAACGCGCTTTTGCGAAGGCTTTCACGGCGGAGACTTTTACGACTCGCATTCGTTCTTCCTCTCCCAGAGCGGCGAAAACTTCGTTGAAATCGAGACGAGCGATGATGACGATGCTATCGAGTGAAACGCGACGACGAGGCGTCGTAGGGGTGGTCGTCTCGTTGGCGCAGAGAAGCGCAGGGAAAGGCGGCGGCGGATGTGGAAGATACGCTTCTTTGTCTTCCTTTTCTTCGCGCACTTCGCTTCATTCGTCGAAGTCTTTTTCTGCAAAGGCAACCGGAAGAGAAACAGAGGACGACATAAAGAGCGGGAAGAACGACGAGAGGAACGCGAATACGATCGGCGTGTTTTCAAAAACCGCCTCCTCTTCCTCCGCGGGTGCCTTCTCCTCCTCCGCGGGTGCCTTCGCCGGCGGCGAAGAAGGGGTAGACGCGTTTGAAGGACAGGAAGTTATCGACGCCACGCGAGAAGAAACGGACGGGCAAACGTCGATTGGGCAAACGGGAACGGTGACTTCGATTCAACCGGGCGGTTTGCTCGTTTTGGAAGGTTTGCGGTCGAGCGTGCAACTCGGATCGGTGTTGCGCTTTCCCGGGTTACAAGCGAAGGCGATTTTGTTAAGTCACAGGGAGCCGAAATCGTTCGCGATGTTAGCGACGAAGTTGGGCGCGGTGCACGTGCCGGATTCGGATAACGTGGCAGAGATTAAAGTCGGGGACGCGTTGGAGGTGGAGAAGATGGACGAGGAGAACAAGAAAAGTAAATCGAAAGCGTTTCAGATTCCGCCGGAGAAGGATTTGAGAGGAAGAATTGTTTCCGCGTTGGGGGCGCCAACGAGCGCGAGCGGATTTCAATCCATCTCGGAAGCGTATTTGAGCGAACAAAGTGGTGAGAATTTAGTCGCGGATCCACCGCCAGTGGACGCGAGGAAACCAATCACGACGCCTTTGATTACCGGCGCGTCCGCCGTGGATGTTTTGACACCGATTGGAAGAGGACAGTGTTTGCTCGTTTCCGGTGAACCGAACACGGGAGTTTCTGAGTTTTTACAGATGTCCGTGAGCGCGCAAAAAAAGAGCAACGTTCGGTGCGTGTACGCCGCGGTGGGTGCGAGTAAAGAGAAATCGCAAGAAATCGCCAGAGCGCTCAACGTTTTAGAAGAAGAAAATACGAACACATCGACAACTGTAGTGACAGTTTCCAAAGATGCCACAATTGCGGAAAGATACGTCGCTACTTTAACCGCTTTCGCTATCGCGGAAGGCGCGCGTAAAAGCGGCCAAGATGCGCTCTTGTGTGTCGACGATTTTAGCGGGATGACAGGATTCGCGCGAGAAATGGCCGAACTCGCTCCGGATGCAAAATTAGACGACGAATCCGACGAAAACAAAGAAGAGATTGAAGGAATGTTAGTGAGCGCCGCCATGGCGGAGCGCAGACGGTTTTTAGGAACGACTTTACAAAGAGTAGCTCGATTGAATGATAAATTAGGGGGTGGGTCGATCACGTTGTTAGGAGCGATGACGCATCCAATTGGCGCGTACGACAAAGACTATACCGGTTCTTTAAATGGTGAAGGATCGATTGATTACATGCAAAAAGCGCGAGAAACGGTTGCAAACTTCGAGAACATGCCAGAAGCGTTGCAAAAGAAGCTCGCGGATGGGTTGAAAAAGAAAGGCGAAGCAGCATCGCAAGCGTCGAGCACTACGAATTACGCCAAACGCAACAATCAAACGAGCGCACCGGAAAATGCGTACACGCAACCGCGTCCGTTGGTTGAGGAGTTTATGTCCATCACAGACGGGCAAGTGTTTATCAAAGATTTCGATCCTGAAACAGGATGGATTTGGGATCAAAAAATGTCCGTCAGTCGCATCGGCGCGCCGGGGCAAGCGCAAGCGTTTAAAAAAATCAACGCGTTAGAGCTTCGTTTACAACTCATGCAATCCGACGACATGTCTGCGTACGGCAAGTCCGGCGAAGAGAAGAGAAAGTTAAACGCGAAATCCGACGCGGTCGGGTTATTTATGAAACAAACGCCCGGTGAGGTACGATCGATTGCTGAATCGTTCATAGGCGTTTACGCTATGACGAAAACCTCCTTCGCGGAGAGAGAAGACGTAAGCGGAGCAAAAATGCTAGAATTTGCCAACGCGTGCATTGCGCAAGCAGAAGTTAATATTGCAGACGTGGTAGAATCAATCAATGCGAGTTCAATTGGCGCGTTGAGCGCGGAGGATGAAGGCAAGATCGCGGCGGTTGTCAAAGATGTCGCGGCTAAGATGTTTTAGAAAAAATGTCTGTGTGTATGTCTCTCTTATTAGCATTACAACGTATGCGATTGTGTTTCTCTTTTCTAATAATAACGAATATAGTACAGCAGATAGTAGCACCAACGGTACCCACATCATGCAACTCTGTCCTTCCTTCCGCGAAATGTTCTTCGTGCTGCGGTTTTCTTAACGAGTTGCAGAACGACCTTCATCACGTCTGCTCGACCGAAACCGTTTCGCCTCCCAATCTTTTTGCGACAGTCTGCGCCCACGTTTGGATCAGAATATTCCAAGAAGAATAGCAAATCGTCTATGGTGAGGTATTTCGATCCTCCACTTTTCGACAGAAGAGTTTTCTCCTCTGCGTCTCGCAAAATCTCCGATATTGCATCGAATCTCTCCGTCGAGGAATTTTTTTCTTCACTTTTCATCTTCTTTGGTGGCGGCTTTGTCGTCGTCTTCGTGCTACTTTTAGAAAAGTGTGGCACGCGTGCTTTGGGCGGCGGCGGCGTTTGTATCGTTGTAGCTTTCTCTATCGTCTTTGCTTCCTTCGTCTTCCTCTCATCCAACGTTGTGAACGCCATCGCTACTTCCTCGTCTTGAACCGGGCTATTCAATAGAAAGTGGCGTTGTTGCGCCCGAACCACGTCCATTCTATCTTGCTCATCAATCGCGAGCGGTTGGTTTAAATCAAGCGTCAACGGTACCGTACTTTGCGTAGGCAATCCTCTGAAGTCGTGCACGACATCGTTGAAGTTTGCTCCGGCTGAAATCGACGACGCTCTTCGCAAACGTCGTCTAGTGTTTGGAGTATTTTCAAGAACCGGGTCGATATACTCATCCAGGGCCAAGCGAAACCCGAGAAACGGCGGCGAGTGCGTTTGCAGCGCCTGTAAGAGCGGGTCTATAGAAATCTGATTCGCACTTGCGTCCAAAATATCATCACTATTAGCAAGTTCGTTAGCCATCGCCTCTCGTTCTATTGCACCGTTCTCTTCGTCTCGAAAAAACGAGACGGAGATGCCCAAATGCGTCGTAGACTCGATACTTTCCGCAAAGTTCTTCACGATCAACGATTGCGAGAATTCCTCGGTATTTCTCGCAGCTATTTCGGTTGCGCCGTTCTGTTTAAGCAACAAAGTGATCGGATAAACCCATCTTTCCGTTGTATTCTCAAACACTACATCGGCGTATCTGAAGCCATAATACTCCTTCTTCGCTTGTACGTCTGGTCTGACAGTTCGGTCAATGAGTGAGCCTTTATCGATGCTCAAGTGATGAAACGCCGCGAATGATTCTAAATATTCTTCATCGCTAGAGAATCCGAGTGATAAAGGCAACTCGCGACGAAGACAAGTCACTATGGCTTGCTTCTCCAGTCGCGGTATAGCCATGACGGAAAGCGGCGTAGAAGAAATGTCTAAAACGGATACTTCTTCTTTCTCGATTCCATTCATTGCCTCGGCAGCTTTTCTCTTTTTTCCAGTCTTCGGAGTGAAAAATGGCACCATATTCTCAATGGGAACGTTTGCGCGTTGGCACGCAACCTTTAAGTCGCCGAGACGTTTCAACGCCATCGAGAACGGCCGAACGCTCGTAATCTCCAAAGACGCGTTCGACACCGACTCGCTCGCGGCATTTCGTTCTGTAATCGATCCAGCCGTAGCACTCCTACACCCGCGGTATCTCACGAATGGCCGCTCAACTTCCACACCTTCCACCGTAAAGTTAATGCTGTCTTTGCCGGTCGTCGTCGTCATCTCTTTACTCCTTCTTAAAATAAATCTCCTCGCGCAAGTTTGATGCTCGTCCGTACCGAATCCCTCAAAATTCGACTCTTCTTTCGTCAAATAGTTAAGGACGGCATCTGGCAACACCCTCAAAACCCTTTCATCCATCGTCGTCGCTCTTCTCTCGTCTGCCTCCTCCTCTAAAAATTTCAACCGCAACTCGCTCTTCTCGAAACTCGTCGCGTCCGCGCAAATCTTCACCGCCGGTACCTTTTTCTTTTCAATCGCGCACTCCACGTACACCCGATGTTCTCTCGCGCTCGTCCGGCTCGGCATAAAAAACTGAAACGGCACCTTCTCGCTACTCGTCTTCTTCTTCTTCAAATTCGACGCGCTGTCGATGAAACACGTTTCAACCTCGCAATACTTCCTCGTCAGTCTCTTAAAAAATCGAGAGACCAGCAAACCGTGCGCGACTGTGCCCGAGAGATTGTCAAAGTCCCTCTCTCCAGGCCTGCTCTCATTCTCCGCCGAATTCGTCAACGAAACCATCGGAAACACGTCGTAACTCTCCTCGAAGGATCGATCTAACCTCGCGCGCAAGTACGCGCGATCCATCTTTAAAAAGTAAACAAACACACCAAATCTGATTTCAAATTTGAAATCAGATGCCAATGGGAGAAAGAATTGAAGAGGAGAATAAAAAGCTCGTTTCGAAACCACTCGCGCGCTTCACGAACAAACTCCTCCGGAAGGAGGAAGCAAAAAAGAATCTCTCTTTCCTCCTGAAAACTCTCAAAGCCGTTCGCGTTGGAAGAGTGCTCCTCCTCTTCTTCTTCAGAAAAAGAAAAGGAATGTGATGAGAGTATAAATTATGTGAAAAACCCTCTGATTAATGAGCTCGTTGGTTGCTCTTTTTTTTTTCTCTGAATTGAAACAAAAAAAAAAGAAGCCGTTTCGTCAGAATTTTTGTTTCCTCCTGACTTTTTCTTTTCCCACGAGAGAGAAAACATTATTAAAAACATGGACGGCGATGACGACGACGACGACGCGTCTTCTCCTCGAGAGGAGGATGCAAAGGAAAAGGTGGAGGATACGGAGGAACGAAAAACGCTCGAAAAATGGCGACACTCGTCGCTGCATCCCGAGGAAACGAGAGCCAGTCGATGGGCGTCGAAATTACTCTTTAACGCGGAAGTCGTTACGACGAACACTATGAAGAAGGACCCCGAACACTTCCAAAAACTACTCGAACGCGCTCGAATTGAACCGACGAAAACAACTCTGGAAACGTTATCGCAAATCGAGAAGGATTTACCGAGAAGTGGACACACGTTCGAGAAGTGCGGGCTGAGCATACCCGGGGACAAGATGTGGAATTCGTTGAAACACGTACTGTTGGCGTTCGCCCAACACGATCCCGCGACGGGGTACGTGCAATCGATGAACTTTATTTGCGCGTTTTTTTTGCTCTCTGGGATGGACGAGGAGAGCGCGTTTTGGTGCTTAGATGGTTTGGTGAATAGAATCGTACCTGGATACTTTACCGAAGGGATGGCGAAAGCGATGGAGGACCAGCGGGTGTTTTCGAGAGTCGTGAATAAGATTGAACCGGAGTTGGGGGTACACTTGGACGCGTTAGGCGCGGATAACATCGTCAGCGCGATTACGAGTTCGCAGTGGTTGTTGACGTTGTTCGTGAACGTGCTGCCGACGCGGTGTACGTTTCGAGTTTGGGATCGGGTTATCGAGAGCGGGCATCGCGCGCCGTTGTTCGCGGCGAGTTGCGCGTTGTTGGGCGGGGTCGATGCAAAAAAGAGGTTGTTGGAAGCGACGGAAATGGGTGAGGCGGTAGAGCGATTGCAGAATTTAGGGAAAGAAGTTGGTAAGGACGAAGAGAGCATGGTGAACTTTGAGTCGAGGTTTGATCGTTTGTGCGAACGCATCGACGGTACGTTCATCGAAGTCGTCGAGGCGGAGGTATTGGAAGAGGAAGGCGACGTGACGACGTGTTTGAAACGCGAAAGGGAGGAAGTTTTTCAGAAAGTGTGTTCTGAAGACGTCATTTTAGCGATGGAGATTTGTAAGAAACAGCACAGAGAGAAGACGAACAGTAGTAGGAATAGCACCGAAGGGGAGAACAACGAAAACACGTTGAAGTTGGAGAAGAATAAGATTCTCGGGAAGACAACCGTCGCTTCGTTCTCGCAGGTTTTGTTTGATGATTTGAGCGTCGTGCAAGCGGCGACGGAACAAGAGGAGGAGGAAGAGCTCGTGGACGACTTGGAGTCGCTCGATGGTGATTTGGTTTCCGACGACGATAGCGATGACAGAAATAAGAACAAGAACGCCGAGGAAGATGTGAATGCGTCTTCGAAAGAAGAAGATGCCGATATGAATGATGATTTTGATGGAAAAGGTAGTCGAAACGAGAGCAAACAAAAAGAGCGAAAGCAAGAACTCACCGAAGATGAAATCCCGCCTAAAGCTGGCATTGCCATAGATGCAAGCGTCGCGGTTATCGAATGTATCTTGAGTCTCGAGCGCGAACTGCGCGTGTGTATTTCCGATACCGCCTCGCGCGGTATCGCGCAGCTCACCACCGAAGCGGCGCTGGTATCCGTGCGCGCGATTTCGTCCTCCGATCTCGCCGTGCAACGAGAAACGTTGGTTGAAGAATTGAGAGATTTTCGCGAAGGATACGAAGAATGTTTGAAAAGAGACGCGTTGGATTTGTCGAAAGTACAAGTTGATAGACAAGCGTTGGCGTGGTTAAACGTAACGCTCGAACGCGGCGAAAGAGTCTTGTTTCAAATGGGCGTAGTAAAGAAAGTCTTACAGAATATCTTGACGAGAATGAAACTCGTGGAGAGTAATAGTGATGCTTTTACTGCTCATCTCACGGCTACTGGTTCAGATATGAGCACGCCAATACCAATCAACAAGTCGGTTGTCGAAAAGGAGTCATCGCCTGCGTCTTTACAGCGCCGCGTAGGATTTAGCGCTTCGCCTCCGACGACAACAACATTCAATTCTGCTGGGAGAGCGAGCATGGATAGCACAAATAGCAGAGACACGAACACAAATAATTACAACAACAACAACAACGATTGGGAAGACATCGAGAAGAGTGAACTGAATCAAATTATCGAAGCCGAGAAGATTGAGCTCATCGACCCGAAAGAGGTCGATGAGACGAAACTCGAAAACGATAGACTCTTTGCGCAAGATATTAAACACCTCCAAAGACTGGTCGAAAAAACAAAAGATAACGCGCGAATAGATTTAGAAACGCTTCGTTCTTTTTACGAAGTAAAGAAATCAACATTTTCACAGGAAGACGTTCGGGGTAAAACGGCGATTGAAAACTGGAGCGAGTTTGCGCGGAAATCAAGACGCGAAAGAGACGCGACGTGCGGGAAGAAAATTGCCGCCGGGGTGGAAACGCTGGTCGCGCCTTGGGAACAGAGCAAACGCGAAGCCGATGAAACGATTGTTAATGACGCGTTAGATGGCGACATCGAAAAGAATCTGGACGCGATGGAAGAAGCGACGAAACTCACCGACGAGATTGAAAAAGAAGATCATCGGTTGCACGCCGCGCGGTCGACGATGAATGCGATCGACGCGATGATTTCCAGACGCGCGCAAGCGTTAGAGCGCGAAATAGAATTGTTCGGACGCGTAAAGGATATACAAGCGGCGCGGTCGAGATTGCGTCACTCTTTGTTAAACGAAATCAAACTCGCCAGAGAGGACATTGAGCTCGTCTTGAACGCGCGATTAGACGCGAATCATTTCCAGAAATCTATCGACGATAGTTTAGAGAAGTGCAAAAGGATTCAATCGATAAGTGAGACCGCTGTGAAAACCCTTCTTCTCGCTTGGACTACGTTCATCGAAAAGACGACCGTTGAAGTAGCCATGCACTGCGTCTCTGTCGTCGATGCCTCGGTCGAAGTTGCAAATTCCGTCGCTCAGCGGCTGAACGCTGAAATTAAAGAAGTCTTGAGAGAACAACAGAAACAACGCGAATTGGACGCCGCCAAGAACGCCGCCGCTGGAAAAGAGTACGAAGATAGCCCAATACAGCGCCAAACAAATAAAGCATCTGGCTTCCTCGCGAGTAAAATGGAATCCTTGAACGCTTCGTTGGAAGGTTCGAGATTGGCGCAAAATTTTTCAAAGTTTAAGCAACGCGCCAACGAAAAGGCGTCTGAGTTTGTGCAACAAGTCAACGCGAGCGGCGACTTATCCAGACAAACGAGCACGGAGGATTCAATCATGGGCTACGAAAACAACTCCAACGATTCTTTGACGGGAACCCCAACGGTGTCCACGCCCACGTTGCTCGCGAAGATGATGTCCAACGCCACCGGCACTCCGAGAGAATCGAAACATTTGGTCAAGTTGAAAGAGGAAGCCGCCAGGGTCGAGCAAAGAAACCAAAGGTTGATGGAAACGAAACGTTCGCTGAGAGAGCTGCTGATGAAGCATTAGTAAATATAACAGTACATACCATTAGTGCGCGTGTTTTAGAACTTTAGTTTGTAGATTATGTATAGAAAATATACTGCGTAATCAGGTAATACTTACAAATTTCGTCTCTCGCTCGTTCGCCAACAGCGGGTGTGTATAAGAGCGAGTGTGGATAAAATAAAAATACAGAATGTCATCTCTTCCCTTTCGAGAGATACCCTGGTGACACCAACCAAAGCGCGCGCGATCAATCAACACGCCGCGGCCAACCGTTTCTTCGTCGTTTGGCTCGCCATGTTTGATCCGCCATCTAAGTTTCTCTTGTTGTTGTCGTTGCCAGTCGGCACTGCGCTATCTTCGTCGTTATCCTGTTTATTGTTATCCTTGTTGTTTGAAAGCGGTGCCAAAAAGTTTGTTCGGCGAAACCTCGTCCCACACGCGTTGCACAAACACGGTTTACTCGCCGGCCCTCGTCTCCATTGCGGTGAGTCCAACGCGCCGCAGTGGTCGCACGGCCCGCCCGGTTTACACCCCGGCGGTAACTCTCTCGCATTCGTTCCTCTCGCGCTCTCTTCTCCGCCTCTGTTGTTGTTGTTGTTATTATTAGTATCAGTATCCGTCGCGTTCTCTTTCTTCTTCTCCTTCCCGGACGAGACCCCGCCGCCACCGTTCGCATCTTTCTTTCTCTTCTTTCCCGACGAATTCGTCGTCTCGTTCGTCGTGCTCGGACTTTGGCTCCCTTCTTTCGCGCTTTCCGTGCCGTCCGAGTTCGCGCCTTGTTGAAGTTGTCTCCCACCACCCCCTTTTCCTCCTCCCAGTCGACTGCTCGGAACCTTCGTCGCTGTTATATCGTTCTCGTCTTGTTGTTGCATCATTCGTCCTCCTTCTCCTCCTCCTTCGGACCCATACGTGGTGTGTAAAAACGTCTCCACGTGGTGATGATGGTGATGGTGATGGTGCGAAATCGACGCAGAGTTCACGTGTCCTCCTCCCGTGGACACTTCTTGCGAGCGCATGAGTTCTCTTTCGAGCTTGGCGATTTCCTCGGCCTGAGGCGCGACCGAGCGCCCGTCTTCGTCTAAACGAACCAACGCGTACCATCGCTTGGTGGTCGTTTCGGTCGTTGTGGTCGTCGTTTGCATTAAACTCGGGTATACCGAGCTCATATTCTGCGTAAACGAAAGAAGAAGGATTTTTGCTTCGTACGCGTCTTTTCGAGAGAATTGGACGACGACGAGCGAAGAGTAGTACTAAAAGGAAATATCTTTCAGAGGCAATTTTCTCTCTTCTCAACTCTTCTTTTCTTCTCTCCCTCGACGCAAAAACCGAAAGCAGGTAAAGAAGAAGTGCGCGACAGAGAAGAACACTTCGCGTTTCGCTTCAATCGCGCGGGTCTTCTGTTGTGTGTTTTATCGCGCGAACGAGTTTGTTCTTCACGACGACGAATGCGTTTCTCGAATGAGGAAATATATACGCGAGCGAGAAGATAAAATAATATTTGCCAGACAGAATTGATGAGAAAGAACAGCCCGAGAAGAGAAAAACAGGAGAGAAACAGAGAGAGAGATGAAAATTCCGAGCGCTTGTGGCCCCTGGTTCTTCAAAAAAGCTTATCCGACAGACAAGGACAAAAAAAAATTGCGTTTAGGGTTTTCATTTTTTTTTTAAAGGCAAGTCTATTAAATTCTTTTTTTTGATGAGAAACACAAAAAAACAAAATCGCGAGAAAAAACGCCGCAATAAAAAAAGTGTACTCTTCTTGTGTTTTTTATTACATACATAAAGAGAGATGTTCTTGAGCAGTTTGAACAACGCGAGGACGACGACGACGACGAGCGGTGGTGGTGGTGGTGGAATCTGGTCTCGCGCTTTTCTCGGGAGCAGTCGTAGGAGCAACGTCTCAGCTGCGCGTCGTCGTTCTTCTTCTTCTTCTCAACGAAATCATCATCATCAACAAAATCGACGAGTCTTGGTCGTGACGGCGGCGAAGAAAAAGAAGAAAAGTAGTTCCTCAAAGACGACGACGAGCAATGATGGCAAAGAGAAAGAAGAATTGGATGATTCGTCGACGGCGGAAGCGTTGCCGAGGATCGAGGGCGATCCGACCGTCGATGTGAGCAGCGAAGATGTTATTGGGGAAGATAAAAGAGCTGATGATGCTTTCGAGGAAGGAGGGGCTGCTGATTCTTTGGAGGAAGAAGAAGTCGTCGCGGTTTCGGAGATACCGAGGCCGAAGAAGAAGAAAGGGACGAAAAAGTCGCAAATGGTGTCCTCCTCTTCGTTTAATATCGCGAGCGCGGACCCGACGTTACTCGGCGCCGGTGTTGGGGCGATTGGATTGATTGCGTATTTTCTTTGGACGAAGATGCAAAAGCGAAGGGCGAAGAGTTCGCCGGAGGGGGAGGACGAGGAGGTGTTTGATATGGGCGGCAGCGGTGGTAGTGGTAGTGGTGGTAGAGGAAAAGAAATTGGTGCTGCGCAAACTGCTACTGGTGGTATCGACAAGGCGTCAGATTCCGATTTTTACGCTTCGTTGAACAAAGCGGCGAAATCGGGCGGGGTTGAAGGTACGGGCGAGAACGCTCCAGTCGGCGCTTCTAACTTGCCGCCTGGATTGCGCATGTTTACCACCATGGATGGCGAAGAAGGCGAAGATGGTGGCGGCGCGTCGACGTCGACTTCCTCCGAGAAAACAAAAGAAAAAGAAAAAGTAAAACCGAAACAACCACAAAGAGTACAACCGATGAGCAGAGAGTTCAAGCGCTTGTGTAGAGATTGCGTCGACGAATTGAGACGGTTCCAAACGGTCGATTTGAATGGGCGTAAACTCGGCGACGATGGCGCAAAAATCATCGCCGAAGGCATCGCGTTCAACGAAACCGCGTCGTGCGTTGACTTTGGCGCGAACGGTTTTGGTGAAACCGCCATGCTTGCCATTACCGAAGCCATGTCGCAAAATAAGAAACTGCGCATGGTTTCCTTCGCCTCCAATCCGTTGCTCGACGTAGGCGTCATCGCGTTGGCAAACTATTTGAAAACCGATACAAAAATAACGACGTTGAACATAAACTCGTGTTCGTTTGGCGACGATGGTGCCAAAGCCTTAGCGGAGGCGTTGAAATCAAACACCTCGATCACTTCTTTGGAGATGAACAACAACGCCATCGATTACGAAGGTTCCACCGCCTTGGCGCAAGCTTTAGCACAAAACGACACGTTAGAACACGTCTCTTTACAAGGTAACTACGTCGGTGCCTTAGGCACAGTCGCCTTAGCAAACGCTTTGGTGGACAATAGCAGCTTAAAATCGCTCACGTTGAACGGAAACGATATTGGAAACGAAGGGTGCGTCAAATTATGCGAAGCTTTGTCCAAGCGCAAGACGAAATTGACCAACTTGGACATTGGAAACAATGCCATCGGTCCAGATTCTGGCGCTGCGTTGTGCGATTACCTCAAAGATGACGACGCGTTGACCCACTTGAATCTTTACATGAACGAACTCTCCGACGACGGCGCGGTCAAAATGTCCCCCGCGTTGAAGGACAACGCGACTTTGAAAAACCTGGACATTGGCGGGAACAACATCGGCGCTCTCGGTGCTATGGCTCTCTCCAAATCCTTGAAGGAAAACACCGCGTTGACCACTTTAGAGCTCGGTTATAACCCGATAGGCAAAGACGGCGGCATCGCACTCGCTGAATCCCTCAAATTCCACGCCAAAATCGAAACGCTACGCGTCGGGTGGTGTAAAATTGGCAAAGAAGGCGCCGCCGCCCTCGCCGACACCATCACCTACAACGAATCCCTCACCACCCTCGATTTACGCGGCAACGAACTAGGGGACGACGGCGTCCGCTCGTTGGGCAAGTCATTAGCCGTAGTCAACGAACATTTAAGCACGTTAGATTTAGGCTACAACGAAATCAAAGACGAAGGCGCGTTCGCCTTGGCCGCGGCGATTAAAAACAACGCCGAAGGCGCTTTGGAAAACGTTTCCGTCAACAACAACTACATCACAAAGTTAGGCGAAGTCGCGCTCATCGAAGCCGCCGAGTTAGTCGCCGAGTTGAACGAAGATAGAGAATTGTACGTACAGTTTTAATTTATTATTACACCACCATAAGAAGACATCATCATCAACACTCCATCGAAACGAAAGAGAGCGAGAGCGAGAGGAAAATTTTCTTCCATCCATACTTTGGGAAACTATTCGTCACAACACAATGGCTTCCTCCGATTCCGACGCAGACGCAGACGATAGACGCCCCCACGCTTTAGATACCTACACAAGGAGAGGCATGACCATGATGTCAGGACCAAAAGTTTGCACGCATCCTATACTTTTAGCCATCGATCAGGGCACCACGTCGACGAGAGTCATCAAATACGAACTCCTTGGTTTTCATTACAAAGAACGAGACGGCGAGCGCAAAGATTTGAGACCAATCCAATCCGCGCAACATCCACACAAACAGATACATCCCAAACCCGGATGGGTGGAACACGACCCGGAAGAAATCATCGAGAACATAAAAAAATGCTACCGAGAAGTCGGTGGCGCCTTTACCATGGCAGTGGGAATCACAAACCAACGCGAAACAATCGTCGCCTGGGATTCGGAAACCATGAAACCGTTACACAACGCCATAGTGTGGTGCGACGCGAGAACCGCGGAGATCGTCTCGCGGTTTTCAGAGAAGGAGAAACATATGGTGTTTCAGAAAACAGGTATGCCAATATCGACGTACTTTTCCGCGACTAAAATGAGGTGGTTGTTGGAGAATTCAAAGGATGTGCAAAAAGCGGCGGCGCGAGGTACGTTGCGATTCGGGACCATCGACAGTTGGATCGTGACGAAGTTGGGAGCGAGGCGCGACAGTAATAACCAGGAGTTACCGAATGTGCACGTTACCGACGTGACAAACGCGTCGAGATACTTGTTAATGAACATAGAGACGCTGGAATGGGACGACGATTTGTTGAATTTGTTTGGGATTAAGAAAGAGTGGTTGCCGAGGATCGTATCGAGCGCGGAGCGCGTGAGCGGATGGGCAGGTAACCCCTCAGTCACGAAAGACAAAGAAAAAATCGAGCTAGAAGTTTATGGTATTTTAGGAGATCAACACGCCAGTGCGCTCGGACACCGTTTACGAGAGGGTGATTCGAAGAACACGTACGGAACTGGGTGTTTTGCCATGCGAAATACCGGGAAGACGATTACTCGATCCAAACGAGGTATTCTAACCACCGTGTGTTGGAAATTGGGTAAGGACGAGGAAGCAGAGTACGCGCTAGAAGGGGCGGTGGCTGTTGGTGGCGAATGTATTCGATGGCTCAGAGATGAAATGGAGTTGGTGAGCGATGCGAATGAAGTTGAGGAGTGTGCGAAAACGGTAACAGATACTGGAGGCGTAACGTTTGTGCCCGCGTTTGGCGGCTTGTTCGCGCCGCACTGGCGGGACGATAGTCGCGGCGTTATCGTTGGATTGACGAGATACGCAAAAAAAGCGCACATTTGCCGAGCGGCACTGGAAGCAATAGCTTACCAGTCCATGGAAGTACTCGAAGCGATGGAGTTAGACTGCGAAGAGAATAGTAAGAGCAAGAAGAGGAAGAAAACTTCTTCTAGCGATGGTGATGCGAAACTCCTATCCGTGGACGGTGGCGCGAGCGTGAACGATACGTTAATGCAAATACAAGCGGATGTTTTAGGCAAAAGTGTGCGCAGGCCGGCCAACATTGAGACAACCGCATACGGTGCGGCGCTCGCGGCGGCAATTGGCGCGTACAAGAGAGGGGTATACGGCTGGTACGGCAATAGTAAAGAGCCGATGACGGTAAGAGACGTTTTGGGTGAAGACAATCAAAATGCTAACGATGGATCGAAACTCTTCGAGTCGAAGAGCACAAAAGAGGAGCGGGCAAAAGGGCGAAGTCGATGGGAGGACGCGTTACAGCGCACGTACGGATTAGATACGTATTGCGATAAAGAATAGTCGTATAACATGTAGCGCGATGCGTGCTTCTTCTTTGTTACGCCTTTTGTATTACCAAGAAACAAATTTTCGTCGTGTTCTCGCCATGTAAAATTCCATCCTCTGCTTTTCGCAAACGAATTTTTCTTTCTCGAGAAGCCGAATTACTTACGCGCGTGACATCGCGCTTTTCTCGACCGGCGGTTACGCGCCGAATCGCGTCGACGACGACCCCTCGCCGTTCTTTCAAACTCTCTCGCTCGCGAAAGAGAGATTATCGTAAAGTGAAAGATCTCGTGCGTTACCTCCCGATGTACACACGTGCAAACACATCAATCACATCAGCCATTCAAACTCAAATTCTCAAACTTCGGCTTCGGAATAGCTTTTATCGCCGCGTTGCTGTTTTGCTTTTGGTGGTGTTGTTGTTGTTGCTGCTGCTGCTGCTGCTGCTTCGGCGGCAGTTTCTTGTTTTGTTGCGGTTTCTTTTGCGGTTTCTTCTTATTTTGCGTCAGCGCTGCCGCTGGAGGCGGTGGCGCCGGTGCCGACGGCATCGCGTCTCTCCTATAATCCGGATCCAACAAATCTGCATCCGACCCTCTCTTTACTATGGGTGGATCTAAATCTCTCCTAAAATCTGGATCGTTCGCATCCGCCTCTCGCATTCTATGTTTCCTCCTCCCGTTCCCGCCGGCTTCGTCGTCGCTCTCGTCCTCCGAATCCGTCCCGTCCATCTCCCCGTTCCTCACGTTCTTTGCCTTCCTCTCAAACTCGTAATTCCTCTCCCTCGCCTCTCTCGTCGCCGTCTGAAACTTCCCTTCCTCTAACTCCAACGCCATCTTCAAAAACGAAAACTTCCCGGCGTTGACCTTCTCCAAGTTGTTCATCTTCGCCTGCTTCATCTCCTCGCGAAGTTCCGCCAGCGCTTTCGACGGTTCCGGCATCCGCACGCGTCCGTGTTTATCCAGCCACTCTCTCTTCTTCTGCATCCTCTTTTCCGACAACTTTTTAGGTTTATCGCCGCTCTTTTTCTTCGTTTCTCCTCCTCCTTTCGACGAATCGCTCTTTCCTCTGTTGATGTTATTGCTCGCGTTCGTCTTCGTCCTCGTCGGCGCGGATATCCCGAGTTTCTCTTTCCTCTCCCGTTCCTCCCATTTCAATTTCGAGGCCTCTTTAAACCGTTTATCCACGATCGCTCGTTTCCTCTCCTCTTCCCATCGTTTCATATCCGAGTCCAAAAACTTATCCTTGTTTCGTTCTTTATACGCTTCGAGTTTCTCTTGATCGATGGCTTCTTTCGTTTTCGCTTTTCCCGTTTTCTCGTCGAGAGGACGGAACACGAATTCGCCGGTCTTTTCGTCTCTGACGCGGAGGAGCTGCTGACCGCCAATGAGGACGACTTTTTGATCGTCGCTCGCTTTATTCGGAGGAGGCATGGTTTCAGAGTAAAAGAGAGAGAGAAGAGAGAGACGTTTGAATGCGCGATTCGCTCGCGCGAAAGAGAAGACCAAAGTTCTTCTTTAGTGTTGTTCAGATGATGAAAAAAAGTGAAGTAATTGAAGTTGATTTGGTTTCAAGAGTATTCGTATTACGCTCGATTCGAAGTACTGCTTAAAGTCTGATTGATGCCTTTAAAATGAAAAGTGAAGGAAACGAAGTTGATTTGGTTTCAATAGTAGTATTGTCATCAGTATTACGCTCTCGATTCGAAGCACTACATGTAAGTCTGATTAAGCGACCAACAACCGTTCTTTCAACGCTCGCGGACTTTTTCTCGGGCGCATGTTCTCTCTTTTCAAAACAGTGCACGTGATTTTACCAGACGCTACAACTCGAAGGTCGTCGTTTGGCGCATCCGCGAGGCCGACCACGCGTTGGTCGAATTCGCACTGCACGTCTCTTCGAAGAAATCGCACCGAGGAAAAGGAGAGGAGAGAGGATGGATGTGCCCCTCGAGATGATTGAACAATCATATCCTCTATGACGTCGGTGAATATGGTCACGTTGGAGATTGAAGACACGACGACGACGCATTCGTCTTCAGATTTTAAAGACTCGAGCGCTTTCGGGCCGCCGATTAAGTCGGTTCTGTTTCGTTCGAACCAACGAAGGACGTCGACGTGCCACACCGAACGATGGTTTAATTCAGACGCAAAGAAGCGGATATTCGTCGCTCTGCGTCTGTCTGTTTCGCTTCTACTACTACTACTACTACTACTACTACCACCACTACCACTACTACTCGCACTATCGCTACTTTCTCTATCCCAGTTGCTGCTCTTCCTGCCTCCTCGACGACTCCTATACCGCGATTGACACGTAAACGATACCGTCGTCGTCGCAAAGTCGTCGTCGTCGTCATCATCACCACCCATCTTCCGTATCAAGTGCTTCACCACCCAACTCTTCTCCCTCTCGTCGTCGCTGATATTCTCTGCTATCACCGTGCTCTCCACTCGAATACGATCGCCTAAAATTGCCGGCGATACGTACTTCGCCTCTTCGATGTGGTCGCACCACCAAGCGCCGAATTCGTCGTCGTCGTCGTAAAACTCGCCTCTTTCTTCGCCTAAATCTTCTCTCGTCGTCAAAGTCGTCGCATCATCATTCCTCATCTCCAACAGCATATTTTCAAACGCTCTCGCGCAAAACCGGAAATAATTCGCGTAATACACCACGGCGTAATGGTCGGTATCTTCGATGTAGACGTCGAAATCACTCGTCGACTCGTGGTCGTTACGACTCCCCGACGACACCAACACAGCCGTCCTCCTTCTCGTCGCATCATCCTTCTTCAGCTTCCTCTCCGCGTGGTCCCGTTGTCCTCGCTCCTCGGCGTCGTTTGCCCTCCTCCTCCTCCTCCTCGAAAGAACAGAAGACGCGACGCCGCTGCCGCTGCAAAGACAACGCATCACAGATATCTGTTTTCGTTGGTTTTCACTGCTTTCGTCCCAAAAATCTCTCCCTCCTTTCCCACTCCTTGATGCGTAATAAATACACTACACGTCTCTCTTCTTCAGCACCCGAAATGAGAGCGCACTCTCGAGACCGAAACGCGAATATATATGTAGAGTTTCGATTTATACTACGAAACAAAGGACGAGAGGACAGAGAGCGCGACGAGAGATATCTTAGCAGCCTGCTTTGTCCAAAAACTCTAAACCCTAGACAAAAAAAGAGCGCAAAAAAAAAAGAGAGAATTTTTTTCCTCTCCTTCACGTTACAAACCCCCACAGATTACTTTACGCTTTATTCGAAAGAGAGAGACATATATTTGTTCTCTCTCTTTCTCTCTCTCTTGTTCTCTCTCTGTACTTATATTGTCCGTTTCGAAACTCTCTCTGTGTATATATTCGTGTTTCGGTCTCGAGAGTGCGCTCTCATTTCGGGTGCTGAAGAAGAGAGACTCACGCATCATACGTATCATATACATCAGAGTGGGAGGAGAGATTTGGATTGGATCGACCCCGGAAAAAAAAAGAGTTTCGGAGCGGTTGGAAAGAGGGAGAAAATTGAAGAGAGGAAGTGTAAAAGAAAACAAAATGCCCACATCATTAGCGAAAAAGAAAAAAATGGCGTTCCAAACCTCGATCGCGTTTAAAGACCTGGAACGCGCGAAAAACGACCAGAGTTCCATGCGAGTGAGTGTGCACCAACTGAGCGTCGAGGCATCCGTTTTTAATGACGCAGGCGGTACGAATGGTGACGACGGCGACGACGGCGGAAACGACGAAAAGAATCAGATGTCGTTCGCGAACGTGTATAAAAAAGAAAGCGAATTAGTCGTGGCAGGTTTCTGGTTCCCGACCAAAGGCGAGAAAGTGACGTGCGACGTGTTGGACGTTTTTTTGCTCTTGTGTCCGAACGGTGCGAGCGTGGCGATGAGGAACGTCGTCGCAGAGGGCGAGGACGAGGTGAACGGGAAAGCGTTGAAGCGGTTACACGAGGAGATGTTGAGTAAGAACAAATCCGCGGTGGTTATGTTGCCGAACGAACGCGAGTTGCACATCGTCGCGGTGAGGAAAGACGGGATGATGAAGGAGGAAAAGGAGAAGAAATCGAACGTTGCTGGAGCTCCTAATGCAACAACAGGGGAGAAGAAAATAAGCGTAGGATTTTACGAAGACGACGAGGACGAGGATAACGAGAAGAAGAAGAAAAAGAAAGAAGAAGAGGACGCGTCGTCGACGTTAAAGTCGGAGTCGGAGTCGTACTTTTTAGGCTTTGAAATTCCGAGTAAATCCGTCTTCGAGGCGAATCTTTTGTTGGAAAACTCGCAGTTTGTGGTTATTTTAGATTTAGACGAGACGTTGCTCCAAGCGGCATCGGAAGGTACTTTAGAGCGGGCGATAGAAAACGAGCGGAGGAAAATGATTGAGCTGGACGGGAAGATTGAAACTTTGAGCAAAGGCGGCGGCGGCATAAACAACAACATCGACGAAAATAATAGAGATGAGCTGTCTAAATATCGAAGGGAACGGCAAGAGACCGAACAGCGAAGACGGTTTCTCATGGAGGACCATCGGATGTTGAAGGAGTTTCGAGAAGGAAACGCGGTTCGTCAAGGCGCACTTTTAAACGCGAAGAATGAGAAGGCTTTAGTTGTAGACAAACTTAACCCGAACGAGCTTAAAATGATTGAACGACCGGTTGTTCGTTTAGCTTCGAAATACCGGGGCGGTTTGAACGGTTTCACCATGTTTACTCGAATCGACCCAAACGATCCAAACAGTTCAATTTTAGTTCACGTGCGGCCGGGATGGTTTGGTCCACACGGTTTAAAAGAAGCGCTATCGGGGATTAATCGCGCGAGTAAGAAAAGGTTAGCGGAGGTATACGTGTGCACGACGGCGGAGAAGGAGTACGCGATGGAAATGTGGAGGATTTTAGACGGTGATTTTTCGCTCATCGACGAACGAGACGTGAGAAGACGCGTGGTATCTTTGTATGGGTTAGGAGGAGGTGCGCGGAAATCGTTCAAGATGGCATGGGAAGGGAACGCGAAAAAGTGGCCGCACGCGCTTTCTTTGATCATTGACGACCGATCGAACGTTTGGGCGGAAACCGAACAGCCGCACGTGATTACCGTGCACCCATTTCTACCGAACGGGTACATCGAACCCGAATCAAACTCGATAGAAAAGGACGCAGACGCGGCCAATAGCAACGGGAATAATAGTAATAGTCATAACGTGAATCCAGCTGCTGTTTTGAGGAGAGAACGAGAAACCTTTCTCGAGCGCGAGCTTCCCGGGAAAGGAGGCGTCCTCGGATCCGCTTTGGGAATGCTCAACGCCGCGAGAACGAGATGGTTTTACGAGTTTCAAAAGTATAGAAAAGATAAGCGCATGCGAATGTTCGAAGAGTCGTTCGAGAGTAACGATACTGACGACGGTAAAGTAGAAGCAGAAAAAGAAGACGCGCAAAACGTTTCAGCACCACCCGCAGAGAACGGTGCACCGGGTGGAGACGGCGGCTCTCCGGCGCAAAAGATGAGTAAAAACGCATCTCTCGAACTGCCATCTTTGAATAAAATTCTTCCAGAAATCATGGCGAAAGAAGCTCAAGAGCTCGCGTCGGCGTTAAAAGCGCGCGCGGGCGTGTCGAGAACCGCCACTGGCGCCGGTTCCGCGCTCGATTCTATCCTAGCGCCTCTTCATCGCTCTATAGTTGAAAACGAAAAGATGAAAAAAGAGAAGCGAGAGAAGGAAGAACGCGAGAAACGAGAGCAGATGCAGAAAGAAAAAGAAGAGCGAGAGAAGAGAGAACGAGAGGAGCATGAAGCGGCCGAGGCGAAAGAAAGAGCGGAACGTGAGGCGGAAGAAGCGCGGTGGGAGGAGGAACGCGTGAGGAGGAAGAAAGAACGCGAGGAGAAGGACGAAGCCGAGGAGCAAAAGCGGAAAGAGAAGAAGAGAATCTCTGGCGGCGGTGGTAGTGGGAAGAAACTCGACAAAGACGAAACTCTCGACGAGGCTGGACAGATTCTCGAGGACGCAAAAAAGAAAGAGCGCGCCGCGGAAGTGGCTTTGAAAAAAGCCAAGAAAGAGCAACAACGAATGTTGAAAGAACTGGAGGTAGAGAAGAGCCGCAAGTCGGCGGCGGAGAAAAGAAAAGCAACGAGAGAAGCGAAAAATGGAAGCGCGTCAAAGAAGAAGAAGAAGAAGGATGGCGAGGAAGAAACTGGTCTCGTTCTGGACGACGAGATGGACCCGGAGGCATGGAACGCGACGCTCGATGAAATTCCGTGCAAAGTGTGCAAGAGTAAAGACGACGATGAAAAAATGCTCCTTTGCGACGGTTGCGATTGCGGGTTCCACATTTTTTGCTTGAAACCGCCGATGAAGAAAATCCCAGAAGGCGACGACGATTGGTTTTGCAAACCGTGTAAAGCGGGCGTGGAGAGAATGACGAAATCGGTGGAAGCGAAAGTCGCCTTACGAGTGGCAATGCAAGAGTTACCAGAATCGTATCAGGAGGAAGCTATCAAAATTTGCAAAGTCGCGAACGGTTTAGATGAGGATGCGGACGAAGAGATTGTCATCGATGTCGCAGAGTTAGAACCAAAAACGTTGTGGCGACTGAATTTGGTGTGTGATCGCGCGAAAGATGAGCAGACTTGATGTCGGTGTGATACATTCAATACGCCTCTAAGTACAGTATAAATAATATTCAACGTTGTATTAGTATATAGATAGATCTAAGTAGTTGCAGCATTGTTGATTTTAATTGTCATCCATATCGAAGCCTCCGCTATCGCGACGAGGGCCTCGACCTCTTCCTCCTGATCTTCCTCCTCTTCCTCCTGATCTACCACCTTGTTCCTGTGCCGGGCGTCTTCCACGCTCTTGGTTATCGTCGCCAGCGAGTTCGGGATCTTCCTCGAGTAACACCTCTCGTCTCGAAAGTTTCATTTGTCCTCGCCCGTTGATCTCTAACAGTTTCACGTCCATTTTCTCGCCTTCTTTGATCACGTCGACGACGTTCGCGACGCGTCCAACTTCGAGTTCGGAAATGTGACACAATCCGTCCACGCCTGGAAAAATTTCAACGAAACAACCAAACTCTAAGATTTTCTTAACTTCGCAGTTGCGATAAATCTTACCGACTTCCGGCTCGAGGCAAATACCTTCGATGACTTCTCGAGCGCCATCGATGTCGCATCCACCAGGGCCGGTAATCGTCACGTTCCCGGCATCATCGACGTCAATAGAAGACACGCCTGTTCGTTCTATGATACCCTTAATCGTCTCGCCTCCTTTACCGATGACTTTCCCGATAAACTTCGGGTTAACGGACATTTTGGAAATCTGCGGCGCGTTCGCGCCCATCGTGCCTCTCGGCGCCGGGTTGGATTTCTCCATCTCGCCCAAAACGTGCACGATGCCAAGTCTGGCCTCCTCGAGCGCGTTTCTCATGACATCCAAAGTTATTCCTTCGACTTTGATATCCATCTGAAACGCTGTAAACCCGTCGGAGTCGCCTGCACATTTGAAGTCCATATCACCTAAAGCGTCTTCGGAGCCGAGTATATCGGTGAGCACGATAGCCTCCGGATGCTTTTCATCGCCGAGAATCAATCCCATGGCGACGCCGGCAACTTTCCTGTTATTTTTGATAAGAAAAAGAGAAGAAGACGATGTTGAAGTACATACATCTGCCGAGAGCAAAGAGAGAGAGAGAGAGAGAAAGAAAGAAAGAAAGAAAGAAACAAAATGTATGCGACGGCGCAAATTGACCATTGAACAAAAACGCGTTCGCGCCCGACTCGAAAGCCGAGGTACTTGCGTATTTTTTATGCGCTCAATGATCGAATGCGTAATCGCAAGATGACGTTGATGTCGCCGGGTTATGACTCAAAATCACTTCACGCGACGCTTTTCAGCGCGCAGCTTCTTCAGCAAAAGTGCGTTCTTAAGACCACGGCATTTTTGAAGAACAAAACAGAAGAGAACAGAAGAAGAAAACAGAAGAAAACGACGAAATCATTTTTTTTCTCTCACCTTTTAATCGGCACGCCGGCGTCTTGCAACGCCAAACAACCACCACACACCGTCGCCATGCTCGAACTTCCGTTGCTTTCAGTCACCGTGCTTTCAATTTTAATCGTAAACGGAAAGTCGTCGTCGTTTGGAATAATCGGCAACAGCGCTCTTTCGGCTAAATTCCCGTGTCCAATCTCTCGTCGATTCGCGCCGCCGACTCGCCCACATTCGCCCACGGAACTCGGCGGAAAGAAATAATGCAACATGAATCGCTTATCGTCAGCATCCTCCAACGCGTCGTCTACGCGTTGCCCATCCGATTTACCTCCCAACGTCGCCACGGAATAACACTGCGTCTCGCCTCTGGTAAACAACGCGCTTCCGTGCGTTCTCGGCAACACCCCGCACTCGGCGACAATCGGACGAATGTGCGTCAATTTCCTACCATCCTGACGTCTTCCATTCGTTCTAATGGCTTCGCGCAAAGCAGCAGACTCGATTCTTCCGCACGCCTGAACAACTTGCGCGCTATCAAAACCATTTTCTCCGTTCTCGTCTTTCTTCAACGCGTCCACGGCTTTTTGCCTCAACTCGCCGATCGCTTTTCCTCTCACTTTCTTAATTGGAATCAACATCGCTTCTTTCAAATCCTCCGCGACTAACGCCTGGACTTTCTCGTCGATCCCCTCTGGCGTTTGAATCAACATATCTCCACCCATCTTCTCTTTCCCAACTTCTTTGGCCCACGCTTCAATCTCTTTCGCGGCTCTCGCGATTTCCTCTTGCCCGCACGCGATGCCCGAAATCATCTCCTCCGTCGTTAAAAAATCACCAAACCCTTCAATCATCAACACCGCCTCTTTCGTCCCCGCCATGACTAAATCCAACCTCGACTGTTCCATCTCACTTTTCGTCGGGTTCGCGACAAACTTTCCATCGATATACCCGACTCTACATCCCATCACCGGCGTTTTCATCGGCACGTCCGACACCGCCAACGCCGCGCTCGCCGCGCAAATCGCCAACGCGTCCGTCGTCCTCTCGTTATCGTAACTCAACACCCACTCCAAAATCTGCGTCTCGTAGCCGAACCCTTTCGGTATCAGCGGCCGAATCGGTCGGTCCACGATTCTCGATTTCAAAGTCTCGCCTTCTTTCAACGTCCCGTCCCGTTTCTTAAACCCGCCGGAAAATTTTCCGGCGGCTGAAAATCGCTCCGTGTAATTCACCGTCAACGGTACCCACCCGCCGTCCGCGCTTAACTCTCTCGCAGCGCACACCGTGGAGTATAAAACCGTCTCGCCTTCCGTGCACACGACCGCGCCGTTCGCTTGCGCTCCGACCTTTTGCGTTTCTATTTTGATTGATGATTCGCCCAGTTTCACGGTTACAGATTTTGGATGTCGAACCGCCGAACCGCCGACGTAGCCGTCGTCCACGTCGCAGTGTCCTCCTCTGACGCTTA
>Ga0209505_1000500_pt1 | contig 30745 bp, 19 predicted proteins | sample COGITO_mtgs_1103_2_FD_184794 | JGI IMG/M metagenome (GOLD analysis project Ga0209505, IMG submission 184794) | Pelagic marine microbial communities from North Sea - COGITO_mtgs_110331 (SPAdes) (version 2) | ecosystem: Environmental > Aquatic > Marine > Epipelagic ... | reverse complement strand
GCGAGATGCAAAAAATACTCGAGCGAGTGCCTTTACGCGTGAAGGAAAATACCGCGTGCGTTTTCGTCGAGACGATGAAACCGCGCGAAGACGATACTCCTACGAAGACTCCGAATACTCGCGATGATACGACGAAGAAATACATCGTAGACGACCGCGTGACGGTCGTGGCGAAACATTTCAGGTGCGAAGAGACCGGAAAGTTGAAAAGACAGTTCGTGAACCCGTTCGTTTGAGATGATGATGATGATGATGACGAGAGATACTATTAAAACATGTATCGTCGTCGTCGTCTCGAAGTGTTGAATTGAACGAAAAAAAAAAATGAAATTCTTCATTTTTTGGCACGCGATGGGAGTAAAGGCGTCGTCGTCGTCGATCTCATCCTGTCCAAGAGGAGGCGGAGAAGGAGGTACTCAAAACGACGACGACGACCAAGATGGCAAAACGGGGAAGAATTTTGACGCCGAGGAAAAAGAGGAGGATGACCGAGACGTTGGTTACTTCTGCGACGATTCAGACGACGACGATTCTATTTATAGACGACGCCGGGGTCGGGGTGGTCAAAAATCGAAACCGACGTGGATGGAAATGTTTTTCAATTGCGTCTCGTGCAAGCAGTGCGTCTGTCTCGCGTGCGTGATTGTCTTGATATTACTCGCCGTGACGATTGGGAAGAGCGCGTTGCGAGATCAAAGGTCGAAAAGGCACACCGGCGTCGATGAGTTTGGTCGAAAAATAGACCAAGACGGCAACGTCGTCCACGGAAGAAGAGCGATGATGGGCATCATGGACGACGACGACGGTGATGTTACGCTTCCGTCTTACCCGGAGTGGATTGCAAAACACTGTGGATGGTTGCTCTATCTCCTCGCACTCGTGTACACACTTCTCGGTTTCCGCGTTCTTTGTGGAAGCGGCGGTCAGAAAGAAAACGACGCGTTTCTAAAAAAAGCCTTGGACGCCGTCGCGTTCGATTTGACGTTTTGGTTGCCGAGGAAAGTCAACGATTCGTGGATTTTCGACGGACCAGAACAAGAGATAGACGTGCAGAAATACGAGGAAGAGCAGTATTTACCGCACGAGAAAGCGAACAGCTGCTCTCGTGTGTCCTTGATTTTATTCTTTTCGGTTTTGTTTTCCTTTGCGAATCCTTCGACGTTTCGAGGGTATCCGTACGTAGGCGTTTCGATGGTTTTCGGCATCGGATTGTACAACTTTACCATCGTCCCCGCGATGATGCTTTTGAAGAAGAGAAAAGAAAGGGAAACGAAGAAAAAGAGTAGGAGCAGCAGCGGCGGCGGCGGCGGCGACGACGACGATGTCGATAAAGGCAAAGTGGTGTTGTTGTGGTCCTCGGAATCCGTATCGTCGCAGTATTCGATGTCGAATTTGACGAGAGATTTTTGCTTTTACGTTTTCGCCATGCTCGCGCTCGCGCTCTTTGTCGCCAGAGACGCGATGTTTATTATTGATGACGACGAAGTGAACAGCGCGAATGCCACCGCCACCGCCGCCGAAGACGATGATATCACTCGGTTCGTTCTCGCGAAGAATACGAACGTCTACTCACTCGGATGGCGATGCGGCGTGTGGATGGGTGAAATCTACGCCACTTACGTCGTCTTTCGCCGGATTTGGGTCCTCTTTGGCACGTATCACATTCGATGGAAGAAAGGTAGAGAAGAAAAGCGAGCGGAGTGTGAACAGAAGAAGAAGGAAAAGAACGAAAAGAAAACGTCGTCGGTGAAAAAAGGCAAGTTGAGTAAGACGGAGGCACCTTCGTCATTATCTTCGTCGTCGTCGTCCTCCTTCTCCTCGGTCGCGATACCCGCGTCATCGAAAGGCGTTTGCACTCCCGCTTTTCCTCCCAGGTCGACCGAGACGATGAGAATTGCCTCGTCCTCGGTTTCCTTAGAACCTCCGCCGCCGATACTCGTCGCCGAGAGAGGAGAAAACGATGCCGTTCGAGTATCCTCGCCGCCGTCGAAGAAGGCATCAATATCGATCGTGAACGATATCGAAGAAAGAGAGCAAAAAGAAGAACACGAAGAACATGAAGACGAAGAAAGAGAGAAGAAGAAGGAGGAGGAGGAGGAGGAGGAGGAGGAGGAAGCGAGAGATGCAGAAAAAGCAGAAGTCAACACTCCGAAAGTCGTCGTCGTCGACGACGACGAGAACGACGAGGACGAGGTAATGCGTAACGAACAGGAAGTCAGACGCGAAGAGAAAGAAGAGCCAACATTACCTCCACCGAGAAGCTCTTTTGTCGAGCTCTCGTTCGCGAAAAAGAAATTGTTGAAAATCGAACGCGCACTCTCGAAACCGTGGGTGTTTCTCTTCAATTTGACTATTCCGTCCTGTCCGGAGCGCAAGTTACGCGCCAACGAAATGAGCAACATCAAAACCGAGAACGATAATAATACAACAAATGCGCTACCAAGTTTTTACTTCGACGACGGCGACGACAGCAATTCCGATTGGCTCTCTGACTCCTCCTACGATTCCGTGACGGACATATGTGTCAAAATTGAGCGAAAAAAGTGCAAGCGAAGAGTGTTGTCGATCGCGTGCGGAACGACGTGGCTCGCTATTTTGTCGTACGCCGCGGTTGAGTTTGTCACGCACTTGTGCAACATCTACGTTCAAGAGTACAACGAGCAAATTCCGTCGATTTTTGGCGGTGGTGGTGGTAATGGTGAACTAATCAACAAGAACAACATCAGTAAAGGGTCGTTTGAGAGTTTCATTGGAAGCGTCGTGCTCTCGTTCTTGCTTTCGCAAAGCGCGGACGTGCACGGCTCGTATTTTTTAGACGCAATCGAAGCGAAAGAAACCGCCACAACGCCCGGGAGCGACGCAATATTCCGCGTCGCGCTCTTTGATACCTTGTTCAACATTGGCATGCCTTTCTGTTTAGTTTTACCGTTTTACAAAAGGGGCGATTACAACATGGAGGTGCCTCGAAATCAAACGATGAACGCGGCATTCTTTGCCGCTATAGGCGCGGCGATGATCTATTACCTTGTCGCGAGAGTGTCGATGAAAATGGTAGTCAATAAGAGCGACGGAGTTTCCTCTTCGGCAGAATTAATGCTAGCTTGGATGTTTGTTCTCACGTACATCGTCGCGGTTGGTGCGATTGGCGTGGTTACGTTCACAAATGTGATTTGATGCGTGTATTACAAAATTGTGTTGGTCTCTCTCTCTTTTCCTGTTCTTTCACAGGTTTTAGTATAAATCTATCTTCTCCGCTTCGCCTTTTCCGTCTGACAACACTATCGTTTCTGCTTCCACGTACATATCGTGGTCTCGATCGATCCAATCGCTCGCTGGCAAAGCCAACTTTTCGATAATCTTCAACACGCAATCGTTCGTCAAGTCGCCTAAAGTCGTCTCCTCTCTCGGCCGACGTTTCTTATTCGCATTTGTTTTCTGAATTCTGTGAGCGCATAACAGCAGCGTCAACGCCGCGTCTCGAAAGTCCGTGGAGAACATGGAGTTGTGCCATTGCATTTTGCGCGTGCGACCGGAATAGAATTTCAACCGTCGATTGGAACTGCGAAAGACAGTCATCGGAGACCACCCGCGTTCGAATCGAAAGATCTCCAACGTCGTCGGTGTAGTGACATAAAAGATGTCTGGATACGTGTTGTTGAAAGTCGACCCTGGAGGTGGACCGACGGCAGAAAGTCCGGTGATGTAGTTTCTCTCGAACGGTTCCGAGATGGTTTGCATGCAACTCTTCAAATTGAAATAGTTTTGCGCGGGATCGTCCAGGGAAGATCCACAAGCATGGCCAGCATCGGGACCAAAGTTGACGTGCATGATGTCAATTTGATCCACTCCTATCACGGAACCTTCGCTGCAGTTTTTCATCCCAATGAACGTTGAGTTTGGGATGGCAATTTCGTAAAACATCAAGCGCGTTTGAGATGTCCAATCTATCGGCAACAGTTTTCGACTCATGTTTTTGTTGTGGTCAAGCTCTTTTCGTTCGTAAGGTTCGTAAATGCTCAAACCGAGCGTCCAGTTTGGTTTCAGCTTCATTGAATTCAATGGTGCAGCCACAGGTATTCTAGGGTAAACACTTAAAGGCTTGTGAAAGGTGGTAACAACTACTCGCTCGTACAGTTGACGATACCAATTCGGATCCGGCTCGACGCTGTTCAGAAGCTTTTCACCGTTTGATTTGTAGAAAGCTCGGCATTCGTGGATGTCCTTACCGGCGTTCTTCTCAATTGTTTCTCTCACGTTCTGCTCAAAAGCCTTCCGTCTGCCGTGGATGTAGCCGCCAAACTTTTCGAACTTTGACAAGTCGATGACGTGCGCGCCGGAAGTGCCAAACTGTTTATTTCCTCGTTCCGCAACCATCAAGATATCATCGTTGGATGGCGCAAACGCTAGAGGCAACAAAGGCAAGTGAAAGCCGTTAAACTTCACAAGCGGATTGATCATGAGCGCGTGCATGACTCGAAACGGTCTCGTTTCCGTCGGATAATCGAAGCATTCTAATTCAAAAACGTCTGAAGGTTGTTCGACCCGCCAAACGGATAAACTTTTCCGATTATCCGATGTCGCGGCGAGATACTTACCGTTTGGGGAGAACGCTAAATATTGACACGACGTTCTGAGGAGAGCATTAGCGGGCCAGTTTTTCAAGCCTTCCTGATTAAATATCGGGATATTGTTCTGTCCGGTTTCCGATAAATCCTCGGGTCTGAACACGAGCGGCGTGTGATGATACGCCAGTTCCGAGAATGGATTTGTCACCACGTCCATTCTGTTTAAACGGAATTCGTCGTCACCGCTACGTTCTCTCCAAGACGTCGCATTATTTTGATCCAGCCAAGATCCGTTGTCGTAGGTATGAGTTACATTTTCGAACCCGACCACTTTTTGTCCTCTTTTGAACGATAGCTCAAATCCGTGGACGAGCTCGCACCCCATTAAACTATCAATCGTCTCCTTGATCGAATCGAACGACGACGAGTAGCCAAAAATTTCGTTTCCGATGACTGGGATAATCGTCGAATCCGTGGCGACGGCTAAATATTTCCCGCTCGGGTGCGATACAGCGCAGTTCACTGGTGCGCCTACAAAAATTGCGTCCAATTTTATAATCTTGTGCGTCTCATTTAGTCTGAACAGCTCTAATCTGGACAGACTACTAAACCCTGAACCATCAATCGCGTTGAGTTGATCGAGGCGCTTCTCTTTCTTTTCGGCCTTTTCCATTAGCGTCTTCGCGTCGAATTTTTCAACTGCTAAGATGTAAACGTGACCATCGTTACTGGATAAAAGTAACACGCGTTTCGTCTCGAAATGGTTCTTCGCTTCTTCGATGTACTCTTTTCTAAATTGCGCTTCGTCGAACGAGGACGAGGCCGACGGTTGATTTCTCTTTGCCTTGTTACTCTCTTTCGTCAAGGCTTTCGCTTTCCTCTTTTCGTATTCTTCTATGTATTCCTCTTTTAATCTCGTGTGCGTGCCCCAACGAATGCAATTCGCCTGTTCGGCAACCTCGGAGGAATTTGAATCTAACACGGGATCGATTAATCGTCCATCGTGGGTTATTCTTTCGTCGTGGGGAAACCCGATATTTTCAATCCCGAGGAACTTGAACCGCTCTTGCGGCTGAGCACTTCGCGGACCGTCGGGGAGGATACTATTGCCATATCTTGTATCTTCTGGGTTGAGGGAAAATATGGCGACGTTTGCGGACCCTTCAGATAATCCGCCTCTCGTGCCGTGATCGTGGACGCCGCAAATGGCAATCATTTTCATCTCCGGACAGACCGATGCGCTGTAAATCTTAAACGGTAACTTACCCGTTTCATCTAAAGCGGTTTTCGTGCATCTTTTCTTATCCCCGATGGCTTTCAACGCTCTTACTTTATTCGTGCCCAACAACAACACCTCGCTGGCGTACGGCAAGGCGTTGGATTTCAGATCCGGATCCGCGCAACTCATAGGCATTGGACAGACCGCGTCTGCGCCTTGCTTATGCACCATTGCGGTTGCAATTTTACCGCCTGCCATGAGCGTATCCACGACCCTTCGCACTATTCTGCATCCATGCTTTTCGGTGTACTTTAGATGGTCGTGGTCGTAGGTTAACGTGTCGTAGTTGTGGTGTTTGAGCTTGTTATTTTTAGTTTTACCCTCCGCGTCGTCGCCGTCGTCTTCCACGACGCTCGGCCCGGAAGAAGAAGTTTCGCTCTCGTCCGGATCAAAATCCCTGTCCTCTTCCTCATCGTCGTCGTCGTCCTCGTCGTCGTCTTCCCCGTCCACTTTTATTTTCTCCTCTTCTACCATCTCGTTCTTCCTTTTCCTCGTGTTGTTGTTTTCACCTCGCGCGCCGCCGCTCCTTCCCGTTCTCCTCGTCGCGTCCTCCTCCAATTCGTCTCTCACTCTGATTCTTTCCGAAATCCTCGACGAGTGCGGGTGTTCGCGTCGTTCAGCAGCGTCTCTTCCTTCTCGCTTTCCTTCCTCCTCTTCCTCCGAAGACGACTCAGACTCAGACTCCGCGGACTCCTCGTCCTCCGTGTCGCGGAAAAACGAGTCGTCCTCCTCCTCCGACGAGACGAACGACGAACCGCTCGTCGAATACGCGCCTCCTCCTCCACCATTAAACATCATCATATCGTACTGATCCTCAAACTCGCTTCCTTCCCCAATATCGTGATGCTGATGCTGATGATGTTGGAGAAAGTGCTGTTGCATATCCTGTATTATTTGCGCCACCGCGTTGGGGTGCGGCACCTCTCCGGTATTTTCTTCTTCTTGCGCGAGCGAGTGTAACAACGCCTGCTGAAACATCGGGTGCGCGTGTAACAAAGGGTGAAATCCTTGTCCTCCCGCGTGACCCATCATCGCGTCGTCATCTTCGTCGTAATCATCATCATCATCATCATCATCATCGATTACATTCCCGTCCGAATCGTAATCGTTTTCTATGCCTCCGACGCCTTCGTCGGAGGATTCGTTCACGAACTGATTGTCGGAAAGACGGTCTTCGTCTCCTTCCCCGTCGTAGGTCTCGTCGTCTGTTGTCTCGGAATCGTACTCTTCTTCTTCTTCTTCTTCTTGTGATTCGTCGTTCATTATTATTAAACACTTATTCTTCAGTTGTTGTGTTCGTTACAAAATTTGTGTCGCGTTTACTTCATTACTAAGTAAGAGCTTTTGAGACTACCATGTCTCCTTTTCCAGACGACGATGACTTTGACGACGAGGAGAATAAGGAAGACGCGGTATCTCAACACGCGCGAATGCTTTCCGTGGAAATCGCCAACCGAATACACCCGTCCTTGGACTTCTTCGAAGAGCACTTGGAAGAGGTGAAGGAATACGCGCTGGTCACGATCGCACAGTTAGAGGAGGTGAAACTGTTTTTGAAACGCCAAAACGTGAAGAGGGAAAAGAGTATCACGAGCACGAAGAGGGAGGACAGCGTGTTCTTCTCGGAGAAGAAGAAGAAGAAGAAGAGCAAAGAACAAGAACAACAACAAGAAAGTTTCGGCGTGAGTGATGATGATGATGAAAATGAAAATGAAAATGATGAGACGAGTGATGATGATGAAAATGTTCTTCAAAGTCGCGATACGCGACGTAATCAAATGGAGATTGATCTCTCAAAGTTAACCGCTCGTTTGGAACAAGATTTCGCGTTCATCGATTCCGCCAGGGAGACTTTGAACGTCATCGAGCGTAAAGTTTCGGAAATGGAGGAAGACGTGTGGGAGAAGGAGAAAGCGACGGTGAAAACGCGCGTGGACCAGAGAGTGGAACAGGTGAAGGACCAATTCGGGAGGATGTTTTCTTCGATGTTTTCTTCATCAAAGGAGTAGCAGGTGTAGCACGTAGTAGAATAATACTAGTATTAGCAGCGCATATAGTATTCGTTTCGTGAGATATGTGATCGCGTAGAGATGATCTCTTAATCGATGATTAAATCTTAAGCAATCCGTTTTTGAATTTGTTCAAGTATTGCGCGATGCGTTTCCTCTCTTTCACGCTCATTCCGATTTTCTTTCCAAACTGGCCGTTCATTTTCGATTGAAACTCTGTCATCCCGAGCGATGGGAAGTGCTTTTGCAATTTCTCCGTATCGTTTGGGACGTCTTTCGGGTGTTTCTTGTGGACGAGAGCGAAGAACGAGGACAATAACGTTTTGTCAGTGACATTCTTCTCTTTATCGTCGTCCTTGTTGTTGTTCTTGTTGTCGTCCTCTTCCGGTGATGATGATGATGATGATGATGATGATTCAGAAGAAGAAGAAGAAGACGTCGAAGAAGGAAAACTGCCGCTGGTGCTAAACCTACTTAAACTATTGCTACTTAAACTACTTAAACTACTTGAACTACTACTTATAATACCGCTCGTACTCCTTAAAAAATGTCGCGCAACAAAAAAGCGTCTTGCAGAGAGAGCGGCAGACATTCTTTTTATAATGAAGAAGGAAAACGAGACATTTTTAAGGAGGAAAAAGGTCTCTCTTTTATACACAAAATCTATCTTTACAGACTCCTTTGACTATGAACTAGTAAATCTATTATAATATTATTATTATTATTTGTTCTTAAACCTGTCCTTCTTCTTCCTCTTCCTGTGCTTGTGCTTGTTCATGGCTTTCTTCCTCTTTCGTTTCACGCTGTCGGCTCGGAAGATAGTACCACCACCATTTACACTTCCCCGCGCGTTTTCGTCGTCGTTTCCGTCTAGGTCGTTGGCGTCTAAATCCTCGCTTTTGCTCGTTCTTCCAACGACGATTTCCGGCAACAACGCGAGTTGTTGCTGCTGCTCACGAAACGAGTACACTTGGTCCATGATCGTTTGTAACGATTCCAATTTGTTTGCTCTCGCTTTTGAGTTGTTGTTGTTTGTCGTCGTCCTTTCTTCTTCTTCTTCTTCTTTGCCTTCTTCTTCGCGCAAAGCGTCCAACAAGCCTTGAATGGACTCGAGTTTGGCTTCGATTTCGTCTTCGTCCGCGTCCGAGTAGTAGTGAACGTTTGAAAAGCCGTCGTCTTTGGAATTTTTGACCGCGTTTACGTAGTTGTAATAGGCGGCTAAATCCGAATTATCTGAATCATCGTCTCCGTCTTTTAAACTCTCTTCTTCCCTGCGTTCGGCGAGCGCGGCCGCTCGAGCGCTCTTCCTGAGCATCGCCAAAACCGCCTCCTCTTCTATGTCCTCCGCTTCCATCATCGTCATCGTAAAGTCGTCGTCGTCTGCTTCCATCTCGTCTTCGTCTGTGTCGGACGCCGAATACGCCGCCGCCGCCGACGACAAACAGTTCTTTTCGATGAACTCTTTCACCGTCCAACACTCTCGATTGTCCATTTTCTCCTCACGTTTGAGCCGTAACGTTCGTTTCCAACTCGCCGATTCGTTCGTTTTCTTCATCGTTTTGCTCGTCGCTTCCATCAAACGCTTCTGAATCTCCCTTCGATAGTTCGACGTCGATCTTCGCCCGTTCGTTTTCGTCGTCAAATTCGTTTTCCCCGTCGTCGTCTGAATCGTCGTCGCGTTTAGTCTCTCGTTTTCGTCTCTCTCTTTATTATTATTGTTAGTATTCTCATCTTTCCCAACCTCTCGTGAAGCCAAAGAAGAAGAAGAAGTCGTTTTGGTGGTCGTTCCGCTGATGAATTTCGTCGTCGTCCCGATCGATCTCCTCGACGAAACGAACGATTCAGACGACGACGACGACAAAGAAGAAGAAGACAAAGAAGAAGAAGACAAAAAAGAAGCGTCTGCTGCTGCTCTCCCTCCTTTACTAATGAATACTCTTCTTCGAAGAAACATCATCGTCGTCGTCGTCATCTAAACACGTTTTGTCGGTAGTGTGTGTGTCAGTCAGTCCGTACACAGGTGAGACGATAGAAAGAAAAAATGATGCATGAATTTTTCATCTCCTTTTTTTTCTTTTTTTCTGTTTTGTTTTACAACACGCACGTTTCTCTCCTATATATCAGTCTATCAAAATCTGTCTAGTGTGACTTTAAATTTGTCTATTGTTTCGCCGCCGCTAATAAAATCGATCGTTTCTCGCTCTCGCTTCCCGAGGTTTCCTCGCGGTGCTTGACGTCCCCGGCAGTTGCGTAGACGAGTATACCAATCGCTTGTACCGTGAACGTGCCAACAAAAACCACAGCCTGCGTGGTAGAACTGAATCCACCCTCGAAGCCGAAGAAGCGCACCATGCCGACTAATAGACTCTGTTGTAATAAAACAACGTTGAACGTGCCAGCGTCGACGTATTTTAAAGCTCTGTATGCACTCGCAAAGGAAGCGAACAACGTCACCGAAGTCAATATGTATATCATAACGTCGTGGTGCTCTATTCTAGCGAAGAAGTTCATCAAAAGTTCGAAGTTCCACTTGTGCTCCGCGAAAATCGCTACTATCGCGAAAAGAGTGCCGTAAAATCCAAACGCGGCCAAAATTTCGTTTTGGTACACTCCGCTATCGATTGAATATTCCTGCAAAATATTCGTCGCCGAAAAGCAGATGGCGGCGAAAAACGCGAGCGCATCTCCCAGTCTCGGGTTTTTGTCCGGATGCGGTACGTTGTTACCCTCTTCATTTACCTCTAAACTGTCGCAGACGATGAGGAAGAGGAGAGCCGCCATGGACACGAAAGCGCCCACTACGTGCCGCCTAGAATACCTCCGATTCATGAAGAGAAACCCGAGAGTACACGAGATGGGCACCGTGGCTGTTTGAATAATCGTTCCCGACGTTACTGAAGTAAATTTGAAGCAAAGAATCGCCGAATAATTCCCTATAAAATCAAAAACCACCATCATGATGAGAGCGAGCGTTTTCTCGTTTGGCCGGCAACAGAGTCTGCTGAACTTTTTTGGATCTTTTTCGCCTTTTTCAACGTCAGCGACGACGCCGACGACGGCGGAAGAAGAAGAAGAAGAAGTAGTAGTAGTAGTAGTAGTAGTAGTAGTAGTAGTAATACTTTCCATGTGTTCTCGGTTTCCTCCGACCAAGCCGGGAAGAAACGCATAACTGTCGTACATCTTATGCCTGCGAAGCTTCTTCTCCACGCCTTCGGACTGGTCGTAACGAATAACTTTATCGCTCGTCATTTTTCCGTGGTTGTTTACTTTTTCCTCTCCTCCGACTTCCTCTCCTCCTTCTTGATGTCGCTCTATCACCTGCAAAGGCGCAAACACGATCCAAAGCATGACGTACGCGGACAGAAGCGCGAAATATATCGATCTGTGCCTCTCGTCCAACACTTTACTGAAAATGGAAACCAAGGCGTATAATATCGCGGTGATGAACGCGTAGAACGTCCCTTTGACGTACGTCATGATGACAGCTTTAGCTCTTTCTTTTGAAAAAGCAAAATGTCTTGCGTATCGATGGTATCCTCGGTGTATCAGCGGTACGTTATTGTTGTTGTTGTTGTTGTTGTTGCCATCAATCTCCAATTTTCAACACCATTTTAGTAGTACACATCACGGCTCGTTCTCATATGATGAGTTGCTCGTCAACGGCTCTACTTCTTCTTCTTCTTCTCAGAGAGAGATTCTTTCGCGAGCGACTGACTGGCCAAAAGAGAATACAACAGAGGAGGTTAAAAATAGAGAGATACAAAAGAGAGCGTTTTTTCTCGTCGTCGTCGTCAACTTAAGTTGCTCGCGTTTCTTCTGCGTGTTTGTCTTTGTGATGAGACGACGATGATGATTTTGCGAACCTTTTTTCTCTCGCGTCTCTTTTTCTTGGTAACACTAAAAATTTTGATATGCCACGCTTAGTAGTGGTGGTGGTGGCAGATTTTTAAGAAAAAGAGCATCACTTTGTGCGAGCAAATATCTAGGAAAGCGCGCGAGAGTCGAGACACGCGCGATACAGCACTCACGCACATATCAACTCTACCTATCGGTACAACGCGTAAAAAGTAGTATATTTCAATCGCGCGACGAAACGGCGACTGGAGAGTCATCCATATCAGCGTGACTTTTCGGGAATTAAAAAACTTCTTCTTCTTTTTTTCACGCGAGTCTTTTGTTGAGGGGACTCCCTAACAAACACACCCCGGACGGAGAATACGAAGAAGCGACGACGATACTAATAATGACGATACCACCGATAATATCAGCATGAGCGGAAGCGAAGTGAATTACGGCGCGACCGATGAGGAGGAGAGCGTCACTCGTCGTCGTCGTCCTTCTCTTTTCGCGAGGCAGGATTCCAACGAGTTCTCCTCCTCATCAATTAAAGCGGGAAGTACGGGAAGTTCAGATTTGGGAAGCGTGGTGACGCCTTCTGTGCGCTCGTTGAAAGTTGGCGGAAGATTTGGTTCTATTCACTCTCTGAGCGGCTTTGGGGGAAGTTTTGTCGCGGGCGATGGAGAAGAAGACTTGGAGGAAGAAGATTTAGAATCCGGTTTGGGGAGGAGAAGAAGAAGTCAGAACAACGAATCGTTTTCGGATTTGGCCAGACGTCGAAGCGCGATGCGCAGACGAGGCCGAAGCAGCGAAGAAGGATTGTCGATTGCGTCCTCGGCGAGTTCGACAATCAGTTCGATATCGGTGTCGGTGAAGGGAAACGATAGAGTGTCAAACGCTGATACGCTTCTGGAGAAAGTAGGAGAAGACAAACAGGAAAGACAGTGCGCGCCACACTGTGCGCCACACATCTTCGTCTGGGGGATCCCAGGAGCTTTGTGTGCCACATCGTACGCGTTGTACAACGTATTTATCAAACTGGGAAGCTACTCGATTTCACCGGTGTTGGGAGGAGTTATTTTACAATTCGTTGCGTGCTTATTAGGTGTCGGTCTCTTAGTATTCGATCGGAGGAAAAGCGAGTACAACGTCTGGCAAGAGTTGAAAGAGTCTGACAGAGTTGGTATGATATGGTGCTGCGGAGCGGGTCTCGCCGTGGGGACGGCTGAAATGTTGAGCTTTTATGTCTCGTCTTTAGGCGTCTCAGCGTCTCAATCGATACCTGTAATCATCGGAGGGTCCGTAGTGTTTGACGTCATCCTCGGCGTCTCGTTCTTGAATGAAAGTTTCGGTTTGAAAGCGATGCTAGGCGTTCCTGTCATCGTAGCAGGTATTAGTAGCGTCGCCTCGTCTGTTACTGGAACGGAAGGTGGCAGCGTGACAATTGCGGCATTGTTGGGCTTCGGCAGTTCCTCTCTTGCCGCAAACGAGACGGTAGAATTAGAATTGGTTGATTGGATAGGACCGGCGATTGCTTGTGCGATGGCGTACGCTTTGTATAATGTTTTCATAAAACATGGATCGGATACTATGAATCCTGTTCTTGGCGGGGTCATTTTGCAAATCGTTGCCATGATTCTGGGTTCATCTTTTCTGGGCATTCTTCTTCGCGCCGGTTTTTCTGAGATCTTACATTACGACATAAAAGGTATTTTCTGGGCGTGTATGGCAGGCTTCTCGGTTGGGACTGCGGAAATATTGAGTTTTTACGTCTCATCTCTCGGCGTTCCCGTCTCCATTTCGACTTCGACCGTTGTAGGCGGGTCGGTCGTTTTGGGCTCATTAATAGGCTGGATTGCTCTTGGAGATATAATTACCTTTGGTTCTGGTTTCGGCGTTCTTTTTGTTTTATGTGGCGTTATTTCGGTTGCTATGGATGCGGGCGATCACGATGAGGATGAAGTTATATCGGACGATGGTGCCAACGTGTCGAGTAAAACAATCGGCGGAGATGGAACTGTAAACCAGTACAATGATTTCTTTAAAAAGGTACTGGATCGAGAAAAGCAGGAAAGCCCAGAGCAAGGTAAAGGCACGGACGCGATCATGAATCCTGCTGCGTTGGAGAAGAAGAACAATCGATATATTCCCGCGATAGATTCAATTAACGAGGAAGGTTCCGTGCATCGTCCAACTTCTCCGATGCTTGCTCGCTTTCTCGTTGGTACGGACCCGCTTGCCGCAGAAAACTTGGAAGACTACTACTTCGGGAAACCGTTTGCTGGATTGAGTTCGGACAGTGAAACCGACTCATCGAGAAGGTGATCGTTCAGATTGTCGTGAATAGGGGGTAAATCAGAGTCAAGTTCATAATAAAATGTACACATAAATAGTAGAAAACGTGCACAGATTGCAGCACGGTCACGTTGTATATAATAAAGTATTTTCAAAATTCATCAATTTCCATATGGCGTTTTCTTGTCTCGTGCGAGTTTGAGAAGGACTTCCCCATTTTGTGTGCTGAGTCTCCCCCTGCTGACTTTTCTCGATCTCTCTTCTTTCAAAAAATTTCAAAAAACCTCTTTTGCATGCAAAAGCTTCTCTCGTCACAAAAAAAACTCTCCCCCTCTGTTTTTCTTCTTTTATTCAGAGTGTCGTCTCTCGCTCTTGATCCTTCTTCTTCTTCTGTCGTTGAGTAGTTTTAATAGTGCCTTCATTTTCTCACGTTTGAGAAGACGGAAAGAAGAGTGTTCTTCTTCGAGTACTACGCACAACACGTATATTTAAAAGCGCACAAAGGCTGTTTTTGCTTCTTCTTCTTCTTAAGGATAATAATAATACTACTACTACTAAGATGATGATGATGAAAATGATGATGAGCCAACACCACCACGAACAAGTTTCGTCTCAAACCACAAAGTTCAAATCATTTTTGAACAACAACGCATCGAAAGAGTTGAGAAGATCACCCACAAAAGTAGTAAACAGATTAAGTAAGAAAAAGAACGAGCACAACAACAGAAGAAAACAACATCACGCGAGAAGAGATGTGACGAGAGCGTGCGGGATCATCGGCGTGATGACGCACGAGAACAAAGTTTCCGCGGAGTTATACGAAGGGTTACTGATGCTCCAACACAGAGGGCAGGACTCGGCGGGGATGGTCACCTCGGACGGAAGTCGATTTAAAGAGAAGAAAGATAACGGGTTAGTGAAAGACGTTTTTGATAAAAGGACGATGAACTATTTAGACGGGAACATCGGGTTAGGACACGTGAGGTATCCTACGCAAGGCGGTTTATCCGCGACGGAGGCGCAACCGTTTTTCGTCAACTCGCCGCTCGGGATTTATTTAATCCATAACGGAAACTTGACCAACACGGACGAGTTACGATTGAGGCATTTGAACGCGAGACACATGAGAACGAATTCGGATTCGGAGGTTTTGTTAAACGTCTTCGCGGAAGATTTACAGAGAGAAATTAATTTGCACCCGCTGAGAGACCCGCACGTGCAAATGTTTGACGCGGTGACGCAAACGATACAAAAAGTAAGAGGGTCGTATTCAGTGATTTCTTTGGTCAACGACGTCGGTTTATTCGCGTTCAGAGATCCGAACGGGATTCGTCCGTTGGTTTTAGGTCAAAGAGTGAACAAAGATGGGAAGGATGAGTGGTGCGTGGCGTCGGAAGACGCGGCGTTTGGACCGCTCGGCTTTAAATTTGTCCGAGACGTGAACCCGGGGGAAGCGATTATCATCACCAACGACGGGAAGATGGTGTCCAGACAGTGCGTGGCCGGGGACGCGTGTCCGTGCATTTTCGAGTACATTTATTTGGCCAGGCCAGATTCTACCATGAATGGTATTTCGGTATACGAATTCCAACTGGATTTAGGTCGAAGATTGGCGCAACACATCACCGAGCGAGGGTGGGACATCGACGTCGTCGTCCCTGTTCCAGACGGGAGTCGCCCGTCTGCGATTGAAATCGCGAGCGCGTTGAATTTACCCTACCGAGAAGGTTTAGTCAAGAACCGATACGTCGGGAGAACGTTCATTATGCCAGATCAAAGAACGAGAGAGTTATCGGTGAGACGAAAATTAAACGCCATGCGATCGGTGTTCAACGGGAAAAAAGTTTTGTTGGTGGACGACTCGATCGTTCGCGGGACGACGATGAACCAAATCGTAAACATGGTTCGAGACGCCGGGGCGAGTAAAGTGTATTTGGCATCGTCTGCACCTCCAGTGCGACACCCAAACGTGTACGGCGTCGACATGCCGTCTCGCGAAGAGTTTGTCGCGAACCAACGAACGGAAGAGGAAGTGTGCGAAGTCTTAGCCGCGGACGGGTTGATTTACCAAACCGTGGAGGATTTGTTACAAGCCGGTAAGACCATGAACCCAAACATTAGCCGATTCGATGCGTCCTGTTTCGATGGCGACTACATCACGGGCGACATCGACGAAGAGTATTTGGAGGATTTGTTAGCCGATCGAGGTTTAGGCAAAGTCGGCGCGGTTAAAAGCCTTTGATTTTTATGAAGAAGAAGAAGGAAAGAGAGAGAGAGAAAGAGAGAGAAAGAAAGAAAGAGAGAGAGAAATGTGCGATTATATACAAACCGTTTCGTGTTTATTATATATATTATACAATCTATATTGAAGCGTAGGTAAAATCTTCTCTCCCTTCTAATAGCTCTTCTCTCTAACTTTTGATCTCCTCCAAGACCTGTAACACGTCTTCCGCTCTCGATCTCGTAAACGCGCCGCCTCTCTCCATTTCGATGTACTCCACGATACCGTCTTTTACGATCATCGCGTATCGTCTACTTCGCACTCCTAAGCCTTTATCCATCAAATCGAGTTCGCACCCTAACTTTCTCGTAAAGTCGCCGCTACCGTCGCCGCACATCAGCACGGGAGCGGCGCCGACAGCCTTCCCCCACGCGTCCATGACGAACGCGTCGTTCACGGACACGCACGCGATAAGATCGCACCCGGCTTGTTTCATTTTCGCGGCTAAGTCGATAAACCCTGGTAAATGCTTATTCGTGCACGTGGGTAAGAACGCCCCGGGCACGGCGAACACGACGATCGTTTTTCCTTTCGAGCATAACTGAGACGTCTCGATCGATTGTAAGTTGCCTTCGTGATCGAAATATTGCAAGGAAGAAGTTGGAATCCGGTCGCCTTTTTTAATCAATTGTTGGTGGTGTTCACGTTCGTGTTGTTGTTGTTGTTGTTTATCTTCTCGTTCGTTCGGGTACGCGACGGCTTTGGTGGAGACATCGAACGCACGTCGAGAAGACGTTTTTGTCGTTTTTGTCGTCGTCAAATGCGGCGGCGACGAAAGGAAGGGACGACGACCCTTCGTCGGACGCTTTTTTTCATCCGGTGACGTAAATGTTTTTCCTCCGTCTGCTCCGCAACAACAAAAACAAAGAGAAGAACAACATTGTTGTTGTTGTTGTTGTCGTCGTCTTCTTCCAACATCATCTCCTTCTTCTCGTCCTCTTAAACGTAAACCTGTTGTAATTCTCGTCGCTCCTCGAGCCGTCGGCAGAGAAGAAGCAACGACAGAAAACATTCGTTTGTTTGTTTGTTTTTGATGAAAGGGCTGCTCTGTCTCTGTCTGTCTTTTTTTGACGCAAACTCATCAGGATCTTTTTTTTTTTTGCTCTTTTTTGCTTTTTTTTTTTGTGGGTGTGTCTCACAACAAAATATCATCGGTACATTTGTACACTGAACGCGCGTTGTCTCTCTCTTTTGTGGTTCACTTCTTTTCAAGAATACTACTACTAATAACAATAATAAGAAGAAGAATTAAAAGTCGTAGGAATACACTCTTCGACTTCGATTCAGGCGACGACGACGATTCAAACGACGAGGATCAGAGAGAAGAGAGAGATGTTTTATTCTTCCGAGGAAGAAGAGAAAGACGGACTTTTGATTCAAGATGTTGAAAAGAAGAAGAGGAACATTTCTTCTTCTTCTTCTTCTTCGATGACGATGACGACCACGATGTTCGTTTTGGTTTTACTCTTCGTCACGTATACTAGGACGAGTACTGCTACTACTGCTGCTCTCGAGAGGCCGAGGGTAAGAAGCCTGAGTAATGGTGATGCATTCGTCGCTGCTGGGAACGCGGGGGTGGATGCTTCAGGACAGGCTCTTAATACTAATACTAATAATAAAAATAAGAAGAAGAAAGCGACGATATCAAAGACAGCAAAAGAAATGAATAATAATAATAAAGATGATCAACAACAACAAGAACAGCAACGATTCAACCCGTTAGTTATCGTTCAACGCGACAACGAGAAAGACTATCAAGATTTGAAACGCATTCAGAAAGTCTTCCCGAATGCGAATTCAATCTTCGGCGTGAACGCCGGACAGTGGCCGCAGAACCTGGAAGACGCCGAATACGGTTTACAGCCCTTGAGGATATTCAACCGCGAGAATTTCAAGAGTCTCACGTGGAAAGTAGATGATAAGAGGAGAAATCCGGATAATTTAAAAGGCATACAGTGGATCGCGTCGATCGATGAACGCAATCCAAAGACTGGGAAGTTGGGCGACGGAAGGATGCCAATCGCGCATCACATCGGATGCATGTACGCGCACTTCAACGCGTGGCGAGCGGTGGACGATATGGCTTACGATAAAGGAAACGATAAAATCTATCCCGCTTGGATTATGGAAGCCGACGCGTACGTGGACGAGAACCAAATGAAACCGAGAATGACTCGATTACTTCAAAACGCGCCGAAAGATTACGACTTTTTGATGATGAAGAGAGAGCTCTTTTTAGGGATTTGCGGTCCAGATAGACCGGAAAATTGCAAACGGTCGGAGAATTTCATTCGTTTAGGCGCACCGGGACCGAATCAAGAACCAGTTCGAGATGGGTACGAACGAAGAATGTATTTCTATTATTGGCCTTTGGATGGCCCGGGCGCCGGTTTGTCGTCCTACGCAATCGGTCCAGATTTTTCATATAAAGCGTTCAATTTCATCTCCCGGAAAGGAGCGGACATGATCGATGGTTTCTTATTCGGTAAGCTATGCCGAGACGACTACGTCTCCGAAGATGCCGCGAGCCCGGGGAATTTTTTGTTACCGGAAATTGGCTCCGCGTTGGTTAAACCGAGAACGAAAGAAACGAACACGAAAGACAACAAGTTGAAAGTGTTGAATTGCTATTTGCTCGGCGACGTCGAGTTGGTGAAGAAAGACGCCGACGACGAAGAGGCGTCTCTCGGTAACGACGAACAAGAGAACGTCGAAAACGAGAAAATCGACGACCCGGTGACTCTTTTCAAAGCGAAAGTGCACCAGGAAACGTCAAGAAAAGCGTCGCCCGATGACGAACAACAACAAAAAGACATCGACGTGACGATCGAAGCGAGCAAACCGACCGAGTCCTCCTCCCAAATCACCATCAAAACTGGGGATGCGTCCATTTCGCAAACCATCTCAAACAACAACGATGGCACGTTTTCCTTCGAAGTGAACGAGAAAAACGTCGACGGACAAGAAGAAGGCGAAACGAAAACGGAAAAGATCACCGTGGACACGACGCAGATGCCCGGACCTTACAACGAGCTGTTCTCGAGCGTCATGAACACCATGGCCAGTGGTGGAGGACCGTTTAATTTACTACAACAACAAGAACAACGACAAGAACAAGAACAACAACAGTAGCAGTAAATGCTACTGCGTGTGCATAATGATAAGTAGCATCGACATCCTCTCCCCGATGATGTCGAGAGTTGTAATAAAAATGTATATACTACCTTCCAAAGGTCTAATAAAAATCGCCACTTTAACACACGAAAGAGAACAAAACAACAAACTCATCGTCGTTAGAAAAATACATACCTTTTACGAATGCCGCTTCCGTCTCGCCTCCAAGTCCGCCACGAGGGCTTATCCATCGTCATCTTAGGCGCGACTGGAGATTTAGCCTCGAAGAAACTCTTCCCGTCTTTGTTCAACCTCCACTCCGCGGGTTTTTTACCAACCAGGACTAAAATATTCGCCTCTTTGCGAAGGAAAAGCAAAACTGAAATCGAGTTCAAAACGGAATTGACGGAACACATCAACCGGGTTTGGAAACCGCCGGATGGGTCGAACGCGACGAAACCGACCAAAGGTTTGATGGAGGAGTTCTTAGAGGACGTGGAGGTGTGTTATTTGGACGAGGAGTTTCTTTCAGAGGAAGAAGAAAAGAATAAAAAGAAGACGACCGTAGTAAATGGTCGAGGCGATGGAGGAGGAGAAGAAGAAGACGAAGAAGAAGAGGACGAGGAATCGGATTCGGAATCCGGTCTTCATGGTAGTAAAGAAGGGAGCGAAGAAACGATGAGACAAAATTATCGATCCATTCATTCGATAACGAAGCACATTGAATCGTGGGAGAAAGAAAACGAAGACGCGCCGGCATCGAATCGAATGTGGTATTGCTGTTTACATTCGGATTTTATCGTCGACTGCGCGAACCAAATCCACTACTTCACGAGGACGAGGAAGGTGCATTTCACGGATCACACGCAAGCGGAGATGAAGATGAAGAAGAAAGGATGGACGAGGTTAGTTCTGGAAAAGCCGTTCGGTAGAGATCGAAAGACGTGCGAAAAGCTGAACGTGAAGTTGAGCAAACGATGGCCCGAGAGCGATTTGTTCCGCATGGATAGGTATTTAGGTAAAGAAGTGATTGAGAACTTGTTGGTGATGAGGTTTGCGAATCGATTGTTATCGCCGATTTGGAATCGAGATAACGTGGCGAACGTACAGATTATATTCAAAGAACCGTACGGCGCGGAAGATCAACAAAGAGGGGATTATTTCGATAAGAATGGGATCGTTAGAGATGTCATGCAAAACCATTTGTTGCAAATTTTAGCCGTGCTGGCGATGGACGCGCCGGTATCGTTAGATCCGGAAGATATAAGAGACGCGAAGTTGAAAGTTTTGAGACAAGTGGCGATGAGTAATGATAAATTTGACGTGTTGAAAAACACCGTCGTCGCGCAATACTCGAAGTCGAAAAACGGGAAGCATTTGGGCTACATGGAGGAACGCCCGGAAAATTCGAAAACCACGCCGACGTTTATCATGGCGGTGTTGAAATTAGCCAACGATCGATGGGATGGGGTGCCATTTATTTTTAAAGCCGGGAAAGGGATGAACGAAAAGAGGTCGGAAATTAGAGTGCAGTTGAAGGAATCCCCCGGGGATGTTTTCGGGAGAGACGACGACGAATCTCGATTACACGCGGCCGGGCCGAACGAGTTTGTTTTGCGCATGCAACCGAAAGAGGAGATGTACATGAAAGTGACGATTAAAGAACCCGGGTTAGGAGTCAAACCTACGGCTTCGGAAATGGAATTGAGTTCGAGATGGAAAATGGAACAGGCGAGGAAAGATGCGTGCGGGGAAGCTCCTCGACGCGCCTACGATCGATTGATATTGGACGTCATCAACGGGAACCAATCGCATTTCGTGAGGAACGATGAACTCGAAGCCGCGTGGGCGGTGTGCGATCCGTTGGTTTCCGCGATTGAGAGCGGGTATTTGCCGATGACTACGTATTCATACGGTAGTCGAGGACCGAAAGAGGCAGACGAATTGAGAACGAGGGCTGGGCATTTACCGTCGCATTTGGTCGAGAAGGATTCGGTGCCGCTGTTGAACGCGGAATACGATACGTTGCCGGGCGAGGAGGACGGCATGACGGAATCTTTAGCGAGTAAATTATCGAACGCGGTGTACGTTTCTGAACCCGTCGTGAAAAAGAATAAGCCAGTGAATGAAGGCTACGCGTTGAGTCCGAGAGGATACCGATCCGGCGACGTGAGTCCTCAACAACAAAGGTCGCCGAGACATAGTCAAATGAATGCGCGTCCCTCGACGCAATGGATTTAAGTATAGAAGTAGAGTATCGTCGATAGATGATACGCATTAGTTGCATGAATAATTTGTTTTGTGTTTATTTAGTACGTATTAATATTAGTCTAAGTCTTCCGCACTACCCGCCGCCGGTTTCGCATCTTCTTCCATCGGCGCATCCTCGCCCTCGGCCGCCGCCGCACCAGCATCGCCATCCTCCATCTCCGCGTCGCCATCGAGTTTCTCTTCCTCTTCACCCTCTTTCTTTTCTTTCTTCTCTTCCTTCTTCGGTTTCGGTTTTGGTTTTGGTCTCGATAAAATCGGCGTCGCGAAGCGCTCCAACACAGATCGTTTCTTCTCGATGTCCTCTGATTTCAACACACAATCGTCGGTTTTCTGTAAAGCGGATTGTAATTCGACTTTTTCAGCCAACCATTTTGCGGCATCGTCGCACTCTTTTTGCACTTTCTTTAAGTCTTCGGCGTCGATGTGCGCGTGCGCTTCATCTTGAGACGTTTGTTTGATCATTTGACACGAAGATTCTAAGGCGGCAATCGCGCCCGGTCGTTTGTGTTCTTCGTTGTATCTCTCTTCGATCGGGTTACCAATAGTGGATAACTCTTCGAGTTTTTTTACGTAAACACCTTTGGTCTCGTCTTCGCCGTCTTCGTACAACCAGTCTTCGGTGTTGTTCAACAACTCTTTGAACGAGGTTCTCACGTCTTCCTTGACGTAATCGAACAACTGTCCGCCTTCTTCCAACTTTGAGCGCATGGAGTACACGTACGCCTCGACCGCGTTCTTTCTCTCTTTCGTCTCTTCCATGACCTTGTCTTGCAACGCCATGTCAAATTCTTCTTGCTTGCACTTTTCGAGCACTTTGTCCGGTAAACCGCCCGTGTACGTCGATTTGATCGGCACGTCCGTTTTCTTCGTTTTCTTTTTGATCTCAATCTTAAATTTCGGTTTCGTTTCTTCTGGTTCCTCCTCCTTGGCAGCTTCCTCTTTTCCTTCCTCTTTCTGTTCTCCGTCCTCCCCACCTTCTTCGCCGCCTTCGGTTTCCATCTTTTCGCTCGCATCCCCCTCTGTCTTCTTCGGTTCTTCTTTTTTCTTCGGTTCTTCGACAATCGGCACTTGCACCTCTTCCTCGTACTCCTCCCACACTTGCGCTTCCGTGCACTCGACTAAGCCGTTCAAGTTCAATTTCACCTTCAATTTGACGTTGTGCTTGTCTTTGCCTTTCGGGACGGCCGGTAACGGTCCGATATCGAATGTACCCAACGAAGATTCCTCGGAGGATTCGTCCGTTTTCGTCGTCGCTTGCACCGTGAACTGTTTCGCTTTCAAAAACGTCATTTGTTTCGTGCTCGGAATCGGATTATATTTCTCAAACAATTCCACGTCTTTCACTTCGCCTTTCGCGTCTCCCGGCCAGGACATTTTGACCGGGAACGCGAACGCGTCGATGACGTCGAACTCGCGCACTCTAAACAACGGCGAGAGCATGGCGCCTTGCAACGCGCACCCTCTGGCCACAGATTCCGAGGCGTTCAACGTTCTCGAGATTGGCTTTTGGAAGAAATCCTCCAACGCTTTTTGAATCGATTGAATTCTCGAGGCGTTACCGACCAATTCGACCGAGGCGATGTCGGCAATGTCCAACTTGGCATCGACCACCATTTGTCGCACCGGACCCATCAAACCGTTTAACTCGTTTTGTGCCAACTCTTCCATCTTATCTCTCGTAATCATCGATCGCACGTCAACGTCGTTCATGAGACACTCGATGTTAATCGGCGCTTCTGGGTTCGCCGACAATACTTTCTTAGTCTTTTCGATGGCTGATTTCAAACGAAAGCTCGCGCGGGGATTCGATTTGACGTCAATTTTGAACTTCTCCTTGAACTCCTCGCAAAAGTGGTGGAACATCGCGTTATCAAACGCGCCGCCACCTAAGTTTGTATCGTATCCAGTCGAGAGCACTTTCAAACCTTTCGAAGTGAATTCAACCACCGAACATTGCATGGCAGAGTGCCCGATATCCACAAACGCCACTCGTACCGGTTTCTCCGTGAACTCTTGCGTCTTGAAAATGCCGTACGCCAACGCCGTGGCGGTCGTTTCATGCATCAATCGCATGACGTTCAACCCACAAATGCTCGCCGCATCAATCATCGCGCGTCTTTGCACGTCATCAAAGAAAATCGGCACGGACAAAACGCAGTCGGTAATTTTAATCCCCTCGTTATCCAACTCGGCGATTCTCTTCAGATCGCTCAAAATCATCCCCAACAACTGCTCCGGCGAAAATTCTCTTTGTTTCCCCATATACTCCACGGTAACGATGATATTATCCGTCTTCTTGTCTCCCTTCACTGGATACAAGAATTCCTTGATGTCTTCTTGGACAGTTGGGTCGGAAAATTTCTTCCCGATTAAGCGTTTCAAGCACGCGACCGTATTCGTCGGTTGCATGTTGATCTTATCGCCAGCCGCGCATCCAACGAATCGTTGCCTATTTTATTATTATTATTAAGAAAAGAGAATTAATGTGGTGAGTGCGTGTTGTGATTCACGAGCGCGACGAGAGAGAAAAAGAGAAAGAGAAAGAGAGAGAAACTTTGCGAAAGAAAAACTCCTCCTCTTTTCCTCTGAACTCTGTGTCTGTTGATGATGATGCTTTGATCAAACGAAACGTCGTTTCCAAAAAAGATGAAAAAAAGAAGGAAAAAAGAAGGAAGTTTCTTTTTCTTCTTTCGCCGGCTGCCTCTTGCACCTCTCTGCTTCGGTCGATTCACTCCGATCATTTTCATCATCATCAATATCATCATCAGATTCTTACTGAAACCAATGAATAATGAATACACAAACACTTTATTTCAAGTGGCTCTGATGCGCGCGCGCTGCTCGTAGAAGAAGAAAACGGCAACGAAAGTTTCGAAATTTGATCGTCTCTCTCTCGCCTCCACACTTCGACGAAACGACAAGACGATGAGAGAAAAAAAATCATCATCATCTAATATAAAAACGAAGAATACTAAACGCACTTGTCCCCAAAATTGATCAATGAAGGCGTCTCCCGTTTAGACTCTTCGTTCATGACGACATCGATGCCTTTCCGTCGCGCGAGCGCGACCACGTTCGATTTCGATCCGAAATCAATCCCAGCCACAGACATTATTTATACGTGAGATTTGATGATGATTTGTTCTTGTTTTGTGGTGTTTCTGTGACGACTGAAGTTGACTCTCTTCTCTGCTTATTAAAATGGAGAAAAACGCTTTCACATCAAAAATCACACGAGTTCTCTCCTTTTTTTTCTTTTTGGTTTGTTGTTTTTTGGCTGCTTTTTGCTTCTGAGCTTTTCTCTCTCTCTCTCTCTCACTCTCTCTCTTCCCTTTCCTTCTTACACACAAAAACAACAACATGCCTATTATAATGTCTTCTAAAAGGGTGGTGCGTCGTTTACGTCGTCGTTTACGTCTTTGTCGTCCGTAAAAGTCCGTCGTCCAAAGTTTCCTTTTTCCTCTCTTTCTTCTTATATGTGTATAACACACATACACATCCAATGAGGAACGCTAAAATTCTGTACTGAAAGCCATTGAAAGAGCATCGCTCTTCGTGAAACTTGAAATCATATAGTTTGTGCTATCTGAGGATATATTATGTGTGTGTGTGTGTGTGTGTGTGTGTGTGTATATGTATACCGCATCGTCGCGTTTTTTCTGCTCTCACTCTGTGTGTGTTCAACAAAGTCGTCCGTAACGGAACGGTGTGTGTGTGTGTGTGTGTGTTCTAATAACTGTCAAACACCACGAAACTAACTGTCTCTCTTCCTCTTTTCCTCTTTCATCAACTCAAGCAGAATAAAAACAAAAGAGTATTCTGAAGATGGTATTCTTCGCGGCAGGTACTTCGGTTTTAGGAGTCGGGTATTTCTGGGTCGCGTTCATCGTAGCGTCTGTTTTGGGACAAGTGAACGTCCCGTTCCTTTCAAAGTTTGTGCGCGATACGGCGAAGCGAGGCAAGACGAGAGGCGTCAACTTTGAAGAAGACGACGATACATCGAAAACGAAACGAATCTTATTAAACGTTCCGCACGCGTGGTTCACGCACTTCTACGTCGTCGGTACCACTTGGAACGCGTATACTTTGTTGCGATGTATTCAATCAAAGAGAAATAGTATTGGTGTGTTTTCATTCGCGAAGGCGGTCTTAGGAGACTCGAGCGGCGAGCTTCTCGCGAGCGTCTTGTTTCAGTTTCACGTCACGCGACGGTTGATGGAATCTTTGTTCGTCAAAGTGAACAAGAAGAAGGCGCAAATGCACGCGATTGGATACGTTCTAGGTTTACTCTATTACGTGTGCGCGACTTTGAGCTTAAAAAGTAGCAACGAAGAAAAGGGAGAAAGAAAAGCCGACTTTTTTTTCGCCTCTCTTCTCTTCTTCTACGCCAATTGGAAGCAATACGAGTGCCACGTGTTACTCCGGAACGCTCGCTTACAAACCGACCGGAGAGATCAATACGCGCAAATAGATTCCGGTTTGTTCTCCTTAGTCGCCTGTCCGCACTACTTTTTCGAGTGCGTTTTGTATTTCAGCCTTTGCGTTATACTCCGGTTTTCAAAGTCGAGCGCTTTGATGTTCCTCGCGGTTTGCGGAAACTTGAGCGTAGAGGCTAAGAACCACTTGATTTGGTATCGTCGCCGAATTAAAGGCTTTCCCAGACACAGGAAAGCTATGATGCCGTATTTGTATTAATTCTTCTTAATAAGTTTCTTCTTATATACCAGTAGTTTGTTGTTGTTGTTGTTGTTAAATAATGTTGTTAGTGATAGAGAGAGAGAGAGATATTTTCGTTTTCGAGAAAAAAAGAAAGAAAGAAAGAAAGAGACGCTTTTTCGTCCGTCGATCGACGAGATCCCCCTTTATCTTTTATCTTTTTCCTCTGTCTGCGTTATTATATTATTAGACAATCACCAATCAACTCCATTATAATAAAACTCTATATTATACTATGTTAGCTTCAACCAGTGGCGGTGCGTTGTTCTCTCTCGTAGCATGCGTTCTCTTTCCTTTCGATGACTTTTATCTCGTCGACGATCTGTTTTCTGTCTTCTTAACGAAAAGAAGAAGACAACGGTGTCATCGTCATCATCACGCCGCACTCGTCTCCAATCCAATCCCTAGAAGAAGTCCACCAGGGCGGCGTCCAAAATTTTACAACTCTTGACGACACGCGTTACAGAAAAGAGTACAGTATCATCCAGTCGTCGTCGTCCTGCACTCGTTCTCTCTCTCTCTCTCTTTGTGGCGCGTTCGTCCTAGAAATGTGCGTGTGCACAAACGCTGACTGACTCTTCTTTCGTTCTCTCTTCAATCAATACAGCGACGACGGCAACGTCATCAACGACCAACAACACCGGCGTTGCTGCTGCTTCCTGGGGGAAGTTGTCCTTCAGACGAAGTCATCAAAATGCAACGACGACGAATAACAAAAACGTTAAAGTCCGAGGACAACAAACTTTAAAACAACTGAGAAGAAGATCAAACTTAACCATCGTCAACGTGGCCACGCCGTCGAAGAAATCGTCTGCGGAACCACCGAAAGAACCGAAAAGGTCCGCGGTGGAAATCATCAAAGAAAACTCGGATTTTTTACGCCACCCTCTGATTGAGCAGTTGGCGACGCCGGAGACGTTCATTTCCGAAGACGCCGCGCAATTGTATAAGTTCCACGGTGGATACCAACAAGACGATCGCGAGAAGAGATCGTTCGGGGAAGGAAAATTTTACCAATTCATGATGCGAACGAAACAACCGGCTGGTTTAGTCTCGAATAAGTTGTATTTAACCATGGACGACTTGGCGAATACGCACGGGAACGGGACGTTACGTTTGACGACGAGACAGACCTACCAGTTGCACGGTATTTTGAAACAAGATTTGAAGCAAACGTTTAGAACGGTCATTCAAAACATGGGGTCCACGTTAGGCGCGTGCGGGGATATTAACCGGAACGTGACCGCGGCGCCGTGTCCGGACAAGAAGAACCCGAGTTACGAAATCGCGCAAACGCTTGCGCTCGACATCGCGGAACTGTTAGCACCGCAATCGGGGGCGTATTACGACGTCTGGCTCGATGGAGAACAAGTCATGACGGTGGAAAAGCCTGAAATTACGAAAGCGAGAATGGATAACTCCAACGGGACGAACTTTGAAGGAAGCCAAGAACCGATTTACGGGAGTCTCTTTTTGCCGAGAAAGTTCAAGATTGGCGTCACGGTCCCCGGGGATAATCACATCGATTTCTTGAGTAACGATATCGGTATTTGCGTCGTGAACGATGCCGGCGGCAAACACGTCGGGTATAACGTCTACGCCGGCGGCGGTATGGGACGCTCGCACAGAAACAACGAAACTTTCCCGAGAATCGCATCGCCGATTGGCTACGTCGATAAAGATGATATTTTTTACGCCGTCAAAGCTATCGTTTGCACACAAAGAGATTACGGCAGACGGGACGACAGAAAACAGTCCAGATTAAAATATCTCGTCCACAGTTGGGGCGTCGAGAAGTTCACCTCGGTCACGGAACAATATTTCGGCAAGAAGTTTCAACCGATTGCGCCGTTGCCGGAGTTCGAATTTAAATCGTACCTCGGGTGGAACGACCAAGGCGATGGGAAGTTATGGTACGGTGTCCACGTCCAAAACGGTCGCTTAAGAGGTGAATTGAAAAAAGCCTTGAGATTGGTCATCGAAAGATACGAGTTACCGGTGCGTTTGACCGCGCAACAAGATTTACTCTTGTGCGACGTCGACCCGAAGTGGAAGGATGACATTCACCAAACTTTGAAAAACGCCGGTTTGAAAGATTTGGACGACATCGAGCCGAACGACCAGTTATCCATGGCGTGTCCGGCGTTGCCTTTGTGTGGCTTAGCAATTACCGAAGCCGAGAGAGGTTTACCGGACATCAACAAGAGACTTCGCGAGGTCATGGAAACCGTCGGCTTGACGAAATCCGACGACATTATGATTCGCATGACTGGTTGCCCGAACGGGTGCGCGAGACCATACATGGCCGAACTCGGTTTCGTCGGCGATGGCCCGAACTCATACCAAATCTGGTTGGGCGGTACCAGAAACTTAACCGGAATTGCCCGAGCGTACGAAGACAAGGTGAAGGTGGACGATTTGGAGACGTTTTTCGAACCGATTTTCGCGTATTGGAAACAAAATCGTAACAGCGGCGAAGAGTTTGGTCAGTTCGTCAACCGCGTTTCGTTTGAAGAAATGAAAGCGTTCTCGGGATCATACGTCCCGGGACAACTCGTTTCCGCGGAACGATTGCCGAGAGTCATGGTCGAAAGAGCGGCGCTGGATAAATTGATCAAATACGCGGAAGAGAACAACACGACGCTGACTGCGGCGGCAACGAAAGCCATCATGGACTTGTAAATTCAATTATAAATTAAAATCAACATCTATCTATCTACTATATCAATACTAACTGCATCATTTTTATGTTACAACAAAATCGCGCGTATATAATACTCATCCCCTCATTCTTCCAACTCCGGTCGAGTTAACAAATACAACGACGGACCTAACACGGGTAATAAATAAAACAATGGGTTCACATCAGATGATGCTGATGATGACAACGACGACGAGCGTCTCTGTAAATCCTCCTGTATAGCCGTTTTCATCACCAACGACAAGACGATTAAATCGCAGGTAGACACGCACGCCAACGTCGATTGTTTCGTCAACAACGTCACAAACTCCGAAACCACCGCGGCGTCGAAAACGTGCGAGAACGCCCAGAAATATAAAAACCCACTAAACGCCGTCAACAACAACGCGTTAATTTTAGATTCGAGAATATTCTTGGTGATAAATCCTAAATCGGATTTCTTTACGCCGTTTATCACCGGCGTCCGGGCGATTAAATACGGTCCCAACGCGAAAAATCCGAGAGCGAACGACGCGCCGACGAAAAACTTCGGTTGCAACTTTGGCTGTTTTTCGCCACCGCCCGGAACGAGTAAACACGCGTACACCATAGGAACGACCCCTAAACTGTTAAACAAAGCCTCAAACAGTGGGTTCACTTGACCTTGAAACGGAGAGGAAACGAGTTGCGCGATTAAATCCGCATCGAACGACCCCACCGTCTTTGGTGCCACGAACGTCGCCACCGCGAGCAACGAAAACCACAAACCAAGAATTGCGAGTCGCTCCGAATCTTCCCAAAACTTGTATAACAACTTTTGTTGCTCTTCTTCTTCTTCTTTGTTGTTGTTATTCGTATTATTATTGTGGGCACGCGTCACAACTACTAATCTTTTATCCATCATCATCGTCATCATCTTTGTCGTCGTCACGCAGAAGACGCCGTTTCTTTTTCCCTCCTCCATCTTCTTCTTCTTCTTCTTTTGAATCGTCATCGCAAAACCACATCTTATCTTTCTGTTGATGTTGTTGTTATCACAAGAAAGTTTCGAAGTTGTTTTTGTTGTTCCTCTCACCACACGTAATGATAAAAGCGTCGTCATCTTTTTAACATCAACACACTCTTTCAAAGTGTTAAAAAATATAAGGAATTTTGAGCAAAAGTGGTGAAAGAAAAAAACAGAAGAGAGAACGAACGAAAAAATTCAAAAAATCATCTGAGTGTTTTGAGAGGTGAAATCCCCTACTTTATATCTGCTCCTTTGAACGTGCTCCTTTGAGCGCGTTTCACGAATATATGTACACATAATAAATAGACACGCGCGTTTTGTATTATACCTTTTTGTAACGGAGAGCTGCTTTGAGAGTTTTTGTACACGGTGGTTTACACCATCGTATAACTTTTAATCAATAGTAGTACCTACACGATGACGGTGAACGACGAAGTGATTGAGATTTCATCCTCTTCAGAAGAAGAAGAAGAAGAACAACAAGAAGAAGAATTAGTAGGGGAGGAGCGGGAAGAAGACGAAGAAGCAGAAAGCGAAGACGAAGAGGAAGAAGAACCATCATCATCCCCGGTGGTTCGGTGTGCAATTCGAACGACGAGAAGCGAAGAAAGAGAAGAAGAAGACAAAGAAGAAGAAGTGATTTTGATTGACTCCGACGACGATGAAGAAGAAGAAGACAAAGAAGAAGA
>Ga0209505_1000492_pt1 | contig 31274 bp, 24 predicted proteins | sample COGITO_mtgs_1103_2_FD_184794 | JGI IMG/M metagenome (GOLD analysis project Ga0209505, IMG submission 184794) | Pelagic marine microbial communities from North Sea - COGITO_mtgs_110331 (SPAdes) (version 2) | ecosystem: Environmental > Aquatic > Marine > Epipelagic ... | reverse complement strand
GAAGCCACCAAAGAAAAGACTTCGACAACACCACCGACGCCGCGCTTCTTTCGCTCGAGAGAGAGAGAGAGAGAGATCTAAAAACGTACTATTCTGGATTCATACTTATACGCGTGTGTCTTGTGTCTGTTTTTATTCTTTTTAAAGTGAAGAGACAGAGGCACCTTTTCCCCTCTTTTTTCACGAGTGAATCACGACAAAGAGACAAAGGGGTCAACCTTTTTCGCACAATTAATTTCCGTCTCTCTTTTTTGCAATGGCTTTTTTTTGTGAAAAACGCAAAGAAACGCAAAGAGAGTAACCACCATCATCATAATCATCATCATCTTCATCAACGAGAACGCGCGATGACGACGACGACGAAAAAAGAAGAAGAGTTCGAGGAGAAGAAAGCAGAAGAAGAAGAAGAGGAAAAGGGCAGAAAGGAGAGAAGTGTATCGAAGGTGAAAAAAACGGAGCTGTACTCGTCTTTAGACGCGACGACGATTGAGATTTTTTTTACCGAGGAGGACGTCGCGATGGAAAAGGAGGAGGTGTCGCACAGGTTCATCTTCGATTCCGAAGGATCGCGCGATCCAGTCGGAATTGAAATTAAAGCAGGGCGCGAAGAAGAGAAGTTTACGTTTGATTTGCGAAAGCACCACCCGGTTCGAACGGATCCGGAATTCGTCCGCGTGAGATGTGGGAAGAAGAAGATTGAAGTCAAACTGATGAAAAAGAAGAATCAGAAGAGAGAAGAAGAAGAAAAGGAGCGGCGGTTGTCGTCGAGCGTTTCGGAAGAGAAGCACAAAATTGGGAACGAAACACGGAACACGACGAGTTCAACCACTCCAACGACGAGTTTAGACGGAGTTGGTGATGAGGGAAAAACGACGTCGCTTGATAAACCGCCGGCGGATAAATGGACGCGGTTGGAATTTTTAGGGGAGATGGAAGAGGAGTTGGAAACGTTGGACGGCGAGGACGGGTTGAACAAAATGTTTCAGGATTTGTATAAGGACGCGGACGACGATCAGAGGCGTGCGATGATGAAGAGTTTCGTAGAATCGAACGGGACCGTGTTGAGCACGGATTGGACGGACGTTGGGAAGAAGTTTGTCGAGCCGCAAGCTCCGTAAAAAAAAGAAAGTTTTGTAAGCAATAAGAACTTAGACGTAGCGCGACATAGGATAGCAGCGGCAAAATTGTAATGCGCACAGAAAAAGAAGTATACCATAATGCACCGCAAAAGGGTGTAAGAAGAAACTCTACGATTAAAAGCACACGGTATCTAACATCGCCCCGAGCTGCTGCGTGATGTTCTTCGCCATCAAATCGCTCGCGTTTTCCGACAACCTCTTCTTCGCGTCCGTTCTCCCCGCAGCTTTAACGACCAACTCCCTCTTCGTCAACTCCGATTCTTCTTGCACCGCTTTCTGATACTTATCCGCTAAATCTCGCATCTCTCCAACCACCTTCTCGTTCCCTTTCCTATTCTCGGTAAAATTCCTAACTTTCAAACCGTCGCTCCATCTCGGCTTGTCCAAATTCAACAACATCTTCTCCTCTAATTCATTCTTTCTATAGCCAATATTGATGGAATAGTAGTGCCTATTCAACCCGTGAATCAACGCCGCGATTGAAGGTTTATTTAAATGTCCTAAATTCGACGTCGTTTGCCTCGGCTCTTGCCCTAACATGATCGTCTGCGGATTAATCAATCGAAACGCGTCGATGACCACCTTCCCTTTCACCGACTGAATCGGATCGATAACGACAGCCACTAACCTCGGATTTAACTGCTCAAAACTTTGCTGCGTGTTGATATCGACGCCAGAAAGCCAACACCCGAATCCAGGGTGCGAGTGGTACCAACCAACGACCATTTCTTCCCTGCCCGTTTGTTTCAACATGTCCAACATTTTCGTCTGAAACACCGGGTCCACGGCTTCAACGGAAACGCCGGTACCAGATTGCGGCATCGCGAACACGTCGACGACTTTAACCGTGTAATCGTCCACGAATTGTCCAAGCATGAGACCCATGACTTCCATTGGAACTCCCGCGCGACCTGTTTTGTGAATGGTTGTGTGTTGTTTGCGAGAAAGAGAGAAAACATTAAAGTCAGAAAGCGCAATCATCGTCACGGAAACGACGCGACGGAAACGAATCTTTGAAATAGTAAACGCACCGTGTTTCAACATCTTCAACAAAGCGAGCGAACTGATTTGCACTTGCTCCGCGGTGTCCACCTGCGGCGTGTCCGGTGGGGGGCCGGTTTGCGGCGCTTGGCCCATTCCCATCCGCATCAAGTTATTCATTGTGTTGTGTGATCTGATGTCGTTTCAACTCCACAAAAACGAGCTTTTGAGAAAAATTTTGTGACGAATCGAAAAGAAAAAGGAGAAGAAGTGTGATTTTCGCATTGTTTTTCGTATGACAAAACCTCTCTCTCTCTCTCTCTCTCTCTCTCTCGCTTAGTTCCCTCATTCCTAAGAACAAGACTCTTATTCTGTTCGTATGTATTATTAAAAAGCCGGGAGTTTTCTGTTTCGATAAATCGAGTGGAGCTCGCACGGCTCGACTCTCCAAAACACGCGCTCGCGAGCCGGGAGCGCGACGAGCTCGAGAACGCAACCCGGGGTGAGCTCGAATAGAGGTTTCCCGGTAGTATCGTCAATGATGAAAACGTGGTGCACGTCTGAAAGACGATCTGTGGTAGACGGAGCGCGTTTGAGAAGAGCGTTAGCTGGACGCATGAGCTCCATGGCTTCTCGCAAGGAGGAGTTCAGGAAGGCGGCGCGGAGATTCGGTTTGCCGAGGTTGTTTGACACGATGAATTTTTTGAGCTTTTGTTCTTTCTCTTCGTCCGTCAAGGTCGTGGTGGTCGTCGTGTCTGATTCGTATTGAGGAGCGCCAATGGCAGACGGTACCGCGCTTTGTTGCTGGATGTGCACGGTTCTGATTTTGCGCATGAAATCGACGATTGTGAGATCGAGGTTCTCGTCAAACTCCTCCATGAAATACGCGAAATCGTTCGCCGCGACTGAGTCGACCAGCATACCAGTTTTATCGTCAACAATTGCGACACAGTTTGCATTTTGTCTCGTCAAACCTGCAAAAACATCGATAGCTTTTGTAAAACTCGGTAAAGCGAGAAGGTCCTCTTTCTTTCTTTCGATATAGTCCGCAAACGCTTCTGAGACGGTTATTTTCTTGAACGGATCCTCGTCTTCGTCCTTTTCCAAATAACAATCGAGCAGAAACTCTATGACATCCGTTTGCGATATGACAGCGTCGATTGTCATCGCTTCATCTTTAGTGAGAGTGTCATAGTGTAACGAATATACCGCGACGCGATGGACTCTTTGAAATCGTTTTCCATGCGTCGTCGGTTTGATCCCACAAATCTCCTCGCCGTGGGTGCGTACATCGATGCGCTGCAAAAATCCACCTCGAACGATTTCAAGAAGCGTCGTCTTTCTCGAACCACGATATACGAATCTCGCATCGTCGTCGGGATGGGAATCTCTCCGACACTCTCGCACTGTTTCGTTCAACAACTCAATCATCCTTTGCAAAACTTCCCGGCGAGTCAAATGCGAAACGAGCGCTTTCTCGAAAAACAACACCATGAAGTCTCGAACGTCTTGAAACCCGATAAACAACGCGCTGCTACTGTTCACCACAGGCGCGGATGATATCCCATATCTTCTCAACACGGACAACGCTTGCTTCACCGTCATCGTTTCTTCCAACGTCACCACGTTTTCAATCTTCTTAATCGAATCTGGATGCAAAACAGTCACACCTTCCCCCCTATTGCGCGGTGGCGAACCCGGTGGATGCGGTGGATTCAACTCGAAATACTTCTCTATGTCTATCGACAACAAATGCTTTCTCGCGCTCGCAAAGTGTTCGACCAGCTTCGGCGCTTTCGACTCTTGTTCTTCATCTCTGATATTTTTTTCCTTCTTCTTCGTCTGTGTATCTTCCTCCTCTTCTTCGCCTTCGCGAATTTGGGAGTCAACTGATGATTTGCCCATGATGATGTTCGAGATGATCAGACGGAAACCTTGCGCTCGCTCTCAAAGAAGAAAGTATGATGCGTTTGTTTCCGTTGTTTCGATGAGCGCGCGCGCACGAATAATGAAGGAGAAGAGGAACAAATACTTTTTTTAGAGATCAAAAAAGACATGTGACATGCGATACAACACAAATACTCTCGTTTACAACAACACTTATATCTTATTAAAATATAGCCGCACTTTGCGCGCACAACCCTTGCGCTAATTTCGCCGCCTCTTTCGCCTCGTCTCGCTCTCGTTTCAAAAGCGCGATCAGTTCGTTCTTCAACTCTAACTGACGTTGTAAACCGTCGATGGTGCTGTCTTGTTGTTGGATTTCCCTGTTTTGCTCCTGAATCGCTTCCTCTCTTTCCAACTGTTGCTCTTCGAGTCGTTCGAGCTCTTCGATCCGTTCCCGAGTGGTCTTTTTCTTTATCTTTACTGGCTTCTCCGGCGGCGGTGGTGGTGGCACTCTCTCCTCCTCCTCCTCCGCGACGACCATCGCGGTTGATGATTCTCCTCTGTCACCTCCTCCGTCCGAAGGTGGTCGTTCAGCGTCAAAGTCTGCGGCAAACGCTATCTTGTTCTTTGTTGCATTCATCCCCAACAGCATCGTCGTTACGCTGCTCAGCATCACGCTCCGTCTTCTTCTGCTTCGATGCTCGTAATGAGTAGTACGCGTACCGAGTATTTCATCATCATCATCATCATCATCATCCTCGCGTCGTCTTTCTCGCCCGCTCGTCCCCGCGATTGCATCTCTCTCTAGGTCGTTGTTTTCTTTGCAACGACGAATAACATTACTACCACCGCGCAATTCTGCTCCTCCTCCTCCTCCTCCTCCTCGCGATAGAATTTCTCCTCCCACGTGCTGTTGGTAAAAACACCGCTTACGTCGTGATACTGGTGTCAGTCTCGCGCTGGTGACGAACGAGAACGAAGTTACACTGCTCATCGGGTGTTTGTCTCTTTGTGCGGGAAAAAAAGAGAAAGATCTCACTTCTTCATATTTTGTACGCTCGCGTATAAATAGACACACAATAGACGAACAATAGACACGCGCAAAACCCATCCGGATATAATTCTCAAAGCAACGAGAAGGGTACAATGCAAAGACGTCCGATCGACCCGAACCGGGAGTCTTTCGCGCACCACCAACAACACCAACATCAAGGAGGAGGAGGAAGTCCTCCTTCAGCGCATCCAATCTCTCCCCCGAATACGAATAACGATGCGTATTATCACAACAACCACCACAACCAAGCATCGGCGTACCTCTCCCCGCAACACAACTATAACTTACTCGACGACGACGAGAACGAGAAGAAGAAACGATCTAGGGGATTTATTAAAGGAACGATGATGGGAGGAAATTTCATCAGAAACGCTGGGACGGTTTTGTCGAGGCACTTTAAATCGACATCGACGCAATCGATGAAAACACCACAACATGAAGGACAACAACAACGAGTGAACCCGTTCGCGGTGATTTTCTTCCTCTTATTTGCGTTTTCGTATTTTCGATGGTCGCAGGTTTCGAAAAAGTTCGACCTGTTTAAATCGAACGCGGACGGGAGCATGAGGCGGTTCAAAGAACTCTCCGGGAGTCGAGAGAGACGGTGTTTGGAAACGTTAGAAGATCGCGAGAGGGAAATGGGAGAGTTGCGCGCGACGGTGCATAGCAAAGAGAAGGACGCCGAGGACGCCACGCATAAGTTCAACGCGTGCGAGTTGAAGTTGTCGGGACATCACGAGGAGAAGAAGTTGAGCGGGAACGAAAAGTCACAGTTGAAGGAACAGTTGGAGAGTTTGAGGCACGAAAAAGAAAATTTGGTCATCGAGATGAACAAGTGGAAAGACGAGGCTGAGAGCGCGAAGGATGAACTCGCGACGTTGAAGAAACATCACGAGTTGGAGAAGCACGACGCGAGCGTGAAGCACGAGGCGGATTTGGGCGTCATGGACGAAGGGTATAACGCGGTTATCGATAGCGACGGGGTGTTGCACGAACACACGGACGAGGAATACGAGGAGCTAAAGAGAGCGTTCGAAGCGGTTTCGAAGAAGCATAACTTGGAGCACAAGGAATTCTATTACGAAAGCTCGGACCCGAACAGTCATCATCACGAAGAACCTGTTGTAGGAGGTGATCCGGAACACCGCGAACCACTCGAACCACATCCGGGAGTAGACGGACACAACAACGTTCACCACGTTGAACACGTGTCATCGACGGAAGAAATCCCGAATCACAGAAAGAGTGGTAGCCATAGCAATAGTCACGAAGGCGGAGGAGAGGACGATGAAGATATTCGACCTCTGTGGGAACGTTACGCCGACGTCGCGGAGGAAACACTCAAGACGTCGTGATATTAAAAATTACAATACAATTAGCAATACGCACGCGATTAATACAATACACAAACTGAAAAGCTTCTAAGTTAAATCAATAATTCCATCGCGTCCGTTATCGTCGTCGTCGTCGTCAAACAAGCTCTTCTTTTTCAAAATTAACAGCAGCCCGTAATGGTCGCTCGGTAATACATCGACTTTGATTTTCTTTTGTTCACCTTTTTCTATGTACGGCTTCTCATACGTTTGTCCGTTCACCTCTGGATTTGTACCCACCATTTGAATCGATTGCAATTCGAAGTTTTTCAACTTTGCGAACGCTCGATCGAACCGCGCGTACAAGTTTCCACGCAACATCGTGTTCCTTTTTGCGTCGTAGCTGTACCCGTCTGACTCCGGTCGAAGTTTCAACCACGCGTCTTCCCACGGCTGTTCAATCGGACACAATCCATCCTTTGAGTCGTTCCAATTCATATCACCTATAAAAATAACATCCTCAAACCTGCCTCCTAAATGTTCTAAACTTTGTTTCAACTGTTGCTTCCGTTTTTCCGCCATTAACTGAGGGTTTTCCATGATCCAAGATTCCAGATGCGACGTTGCCACGCATAACCGAGGAAAACCCAAATCGTACGCGTATTGTAAGTTCCTCCCCATAATTGACGACGCGAACGTCGATTTATGCGCTTTCCACGAGCCTTGTGCGAAGCCTCCCAGTTCTGTGCTCGTTTCGCACTTCTCGTCGTCTCTCGCGATGTTCCCGTCCTTCTCGATTCTCGTCTTCCTCACCGTCTCTTTCTTCTTCACCATCACGACGCAAAAATACCCGCACTGCAACTCCATCTCGCTCGGTTGCGCGCATAAACTGTACTTCTCAAACCACGCTTGCCCTTGCAAAACAAAAAGAATCGGCAGCGTCACCTCTTGCAAACATAACACGTCCGGATCGCAACTTTCTATCACTCGTCCTAAATACTCCGTCCTCGCCATCTGCGCCGCTTGGTTATCGAACCAAATGTTATACGAGAGAATCCTTACTTCCTCCTCGTCGTTCGCCGTGCGATCGGGAATGGCAGGTTCTTCCGTCCACTTCCGTCCTCTCGTTGGCATCTCGACCGTTTTCGTCTCGATTTTCGGTAGTAGTCTCGTCGTCGTCACAGAAGCTTTCGTCGTCTTCTGTTTCCTTTCCAACTGTTTCGCTCGTTCTAAAACTCTCTCCACCTCGTCGCTGTGACTGTTGTTCACCGCCTGCTTTTTATTGTTTCGATCACTCTTCGCGATCGAGCTCAACCGACCGACGTTTGCCCACGCGCTTGTGTTTCTCGTCGTCGTCGTCGTCGTCGCTTTGGCGACGAGCGACGACGCCACTTTCGCGTTTTTAGACATCATCGTCGTCGAACTCGAACTCGTCAAAGTCGCTCGTTCAATCGGCGGCCGACGCTGGTTTCGTTCCCTGTGTAACTGCGCGAGCAAAGAGTTGTTGGTGTTGTTTTCCTCCACCACTCTTCCCCGCTCTTCCTTCTCTTCTTTCTCTTCTTTCTCGTCGTCGTCGTGATCTCTTTTCCGTTTGTGCTGATGGTGTTCAGGAGTTGACATGTTCAGTTGTGACGATTTTAGGGGAATCTGGCATTTTTACGTATCGCGTGTGTACAATCTAATCTAATCGGAATCATTCGCGAACGCCTCAGTCTTCCTCCTCCTCCTCTTCAGACGAAGACTCGTCTTCGCTTTCGCTTTCGCTTTCGCTTTCTTCTTCTTCTTCTCCTTCTGAAGTGCTGCTACCGTCTAACAATCGCCTCTCTCCTCTTTCCTCCTCGTCGTAAAACGCGTCTAAACACCTTTCGTCTTCCTCGGTCCAAAACCGAGGCCACCACCAGAAAAACAGTAATCCGCACGAATTTCTTCCCTTACCGTCTCTGATGCACGCTTCTGTGAATCCAGACCAGCGGCCTCGGGTGATTGCTAAGGCGAGCGCGTACCCGATGGAGCAATACACGGCGACGAGAACGAGAAACATTTGAAAAAATTTTCGACCTTGCCCGCCGGGCGCGAACGCAGCTGGTGGCATCGGCGGTGCAAACGGTGCAGGCGGCGACGGTGGACTGTTCGGCAAACCTGGTGGTACCGGTGGTCTCGGCGGAGCCGCTATTTCGGCTTCAAAATCTACGCTCACTAAAACAGAGCTCCCCGAACACGGCTTCACGTTGTTCTGACACTTCAACGTCGCCGTCGCTTCGCTAAACACCTCTCGGTCGTTTCTATTCGAAGGCGCGTCAAACGGGCCGCATTTTTTCGCCGTCTCTTCCACGAGACAATCTTTGCTCGTAAAACTATCGCTCGCGTCTGGCGTTTGTAACGTTATCGAAGTCTTCGTCACGTCGCATCCGACTCGCGAACACGAAGGTTGAATCGTCATCGAATAGTGCACCACAGAGTGCCCTTTCACGTTTGTCATGTTAAACGCACTTCTTTGAAGCGCTTCTGAATCGTTGTTGTTCTCGTTCAAAATATCCGCGAGACCGCGGAGTAAAGAAAATCGTTTCGGACCGTTCGTTTTCGGTGCGATCGCGGACCACGTGCACTGCCATTCCGCGCGACACGTTCTGATAGTGGTGGTTGGTACGACATCGTCCCCGTTCGTCGGGCAACGAATCGTCGGCACGCACGAGGACACGAAGAACGACTTTAACGACGACGCTTGTAGGACGAACAACAACAAAAACAAGAGAGGAGGAGGACAAAAAGGAGCTCCTTCGCGTCGTCTTTGGTCGCGATGGTGTCGACGGAGTCTTAAACTCGATTCTCTTCGTCTTTTCATCTCTCGGGAAGAATGCGTCATTTGTATGAAGGGAATTGAATGCGCAGTCGTTCGATGTCCGTCTCTGTATCTCTTCGACCGTCGACGACGACGACGAGAGCGACGACGACGACGAGGAGAAGAATGAGTCGCGGCAGCTTTAACAGCGCTCAAACTTCGTCTTTCTCGCGAGGAGGAGGGAAGAAAAGGTGTTTGCGGAGGAGGACTGTTGTTGCGAGTGTAGAGGATGATACGAATAACGGTGATGAATCATCACTCGTCAACACCGCGCATGCAATCACCTCGAGCACTCCGTACGCGTTACTCGAAGGTGTGGTCGTGCTCGCGATACTCGCGTTACTCGATTGCGGATGGTCCGGCGACTGGTCCAGAATAGGCGCGGTGACGCAGGAAAACGAAGCGCAAGCGAGATGGCTTTGTGTAAACGTCGTTTTCCCCGCGCACTGTGTGACCGCTTTGGTCACGTATTCGGTCGAGGATTCGGAGGAAGACAAAGTGAAAAACGGATTCAAATCGTTTCTCGTCGGCGGGTTGACGATGATTAAAGCTCTCGCGGAACGCGAGAAAAGAAAAGCGTCGGAGCGATGAAAATGTAGTTACTAGAGTAGGCGGTCAAACGAGACGCATGTGAAATGTTTTGTTTTCTCTCTCTCTCTCTCTCTCCGCGTCTGTTCTCTGAGTAGTCTCGTTTTCTCATCAGCGATCGGCAATTAAAGTGAGCCTCTCACATACAGAGTCGCCGAGAAGTGTTTGTTGCTTTCTCGAAGCTTTGATGCGCTCTCGGAGCTAGGAGGAGGATGTATTCGCGCGGTTCCGTGTAAAGGTACGCGAGAAAAGCCGTCGCGGCGTAACGGTAGTATGAAGGAATAAAAAGAGCCGACGATGCTTTTCTCCAAGAACACGAGCGACAAAAGCAATGCTGAAGCAAGTAGTACTATCTAGCGAAACGTAGATAGAAAGTATAAAGTAGACAAAATTTGTTTTTATGTATGTATTACGTGGTATATTCCAAACGTTGGGTACCGAATGCTTCACTTTTCAATCAGTCCGTGATGGAGCAACAGCAACAACAACAACAACAACAACAACAACAACAACAGGAGTATCATCCACCACCTGCAACAACGACGACGATGGAACCGAAGCAACCGGCGATTGTTCGCCCTCCTTTAACCGCCGAGGAGGAGGAGTTTCACCAAGCGCAAGTCGTCCGGCCGTACGTCCAGCGGCAACAACACCAACACCATCATCAATCACATCCGCAACACGTTCCCCAAACGTTCGCAACCCCATCCGCTGCTTTGGCGACGCAACAGATGCACCAACAACAACGCATTCAACAAAATCAACAACAACAACAAAATCACAACGCGCCGACAAACGGCCCACAAACGTTACCCCCACCACGAACCGGACACCCGGATTTGAACCACGACCACAAAGACATCTCCACGGAATTGATTCAAAAATACTTGGACGAAAATCAAAATCTGATCTTGGCTATTCTGGAGAACCAAAACGTCGGGAGGCTGGCGGAGTGCGCGAGGTATCAAAATCGTCTGCAACAGAATTTGATGTACCTGGCGAGCATAGCGGACGAGTGATTGTGATGAGAGTAGGATGTTAGATGTAGCTTTGTTTTTTGTGATTTGTTATATATATAACACACGCTTTTGTACCATCATCGAAACCGAAGAATATAAAGAAGAAGAAGAAAACGAGGGAAGTTGTTTTAGGAGGCGAAGTCGTCGATGACGTTTGCGTCGACTTTGATGACTCTCTTTTATTCTCTCTCTCTCTTGTATTGATCTATTTGCGGTGTACTTTATTATTGATTACTACAAGTTCGGTGCCCCGTTGTGCATGAGCAACTCCATGATATCTAACCCTCTCTCTCCCGCTAAACGTTTAATGCCGGTTAACACCGTAACTAAATCTTCGTCGTTCATCAACTCGATTTTACCTAACAACCTTCCAGTGCCTAAACTTGTGCTCAATTCGACAAAATTTCTAATGTAAAAGTATACGAACGCGGCCATTATGGTTTGGACGTCCATTCGGTCGACGAAACCGCCGTGACCAGGGATGGTGTGGCCGAAATCGTCGATTTTGAACGCGCGCTTAAACCCAGACGCGAAGAAGCCTCCAAAGGGTGCGACTATGGAGGCAAAAAGAGCCAAAAATCCAGCGTGGACGTCGAACCAGGTGAGAACTAAGTAGTCTCGATTGTACACGAACCTCAATATGAGCCTCAAGAACATTTTCATTCCAAAAGGGACCATCGGGACGTCGTCGATGTTAAACTTCATCGGTATGAACGGGTGTTTCAACTGACACACGGCTTCTCGCGAGAAGTATTTATCAAACTTGGTGATCAAACCGAACTTCTCGCTCGTTTTCCAAATCGTTTTACGCATAGGTGGACACGTTAGAAACTTGAATTTCCCGAGAAACGTGGATAAAATCGGTGCCATGACGACGGTGCAAAACATGGCGCCAATAAAGCCCTCCCAAGTTTTCTTCGGCGAAAGCGCGATGAGCGGCGTTCGACCAAACGCTTTTCCACAGACGTACGCCATCACGTCGTTCACGACCACCAACAGAAACGGGAACAAGAACCATATGATGCCTTCAAATATGTTCGAAATAGTCGCCGAGGATTGCAAAAAGATTATAGCAATCGTAATGTGCGTCCACGCGAACTGCGAGAATTGGTACTTGAATAATCCTTTTCTCAACAACAAAACGAAAGCGACGAAGCCGCCCATGTATAACGAATAACTGATGAACGAGTGATGCAACATCACCCAGGTAACTACTTTCGCAAACGTGGTCGTCTCGTCCATGAAAAAGTGTCCTTTCTCTGCCAACGAGGTCAAGTAAAAATGCCTTCCCATCCTCCCGTATAACGTAAACGCCGCACAAAAATAAAAGTACCACTTTTGTAATCGAAAACGTATCCCGGCGGATTCCAACTTTGCCTTCTCCTGCGACTCGCTCAAATCGAACAGCTCTTTCGTCATCAACGTCTGCACCGCAAAAATCATCACCATCGTCGACATGGCCCCGTGGAACAAAACGATCAACCCGCCGGCACCTAAAATCAACCCCGACGCGGTGCGCGCGCGAAACGAACTCCACTTGTTCGATATATTTCGGGCGAGCTTCTTCGCGGGGCCGTTCGGAGAGCCGCCTTGCGTCGTCGTCTCCGCGCCGGCGGCATCGTCTCCTCCTCCTCCTCCTCGCGCCACCGTGGTGCGCACTTGAGGCACGACTTTCCGGAAGTTTACTCCAACGCCTCCGCCTACTCTTTCCGCGGCAAAATCCCACGCATCTTCCTCTTCCTCGTCGCGCGACTTTTAAGACGTGAGAGAAGAGAGAGAGAGAGAGAGAATCAGTCACAACGCATAAAAAAGCACATCGAGAGACACCAATGTATATCATCATTCGCGCGCGAAGAAGAACACGACGCTTTGTTCGCGCGCACCGCCGCCAAATCATCGTCGTCGTTCTCTTCATCGCAAAAACGAAACGAAGTGAATTTTGCCTTCAAAGCCGGTTCGATCGATGCGCGATGAGAACAAGAAGAAGAAGAAGAACACTTTGAGAGAAAAGAAAAGTTCGGTAAAATGGTTCGTTTTTCCCGAAGATGATGATTAGAGAGAGAGAAAAAGAGAGAGAGAGAGAAGAGTAAACACAGAAACGCGCTTCTCGCGTACCATGGATCGGGACCGGGTCACCCGGTACCCTCGCCGTCTCGCGATCGTTTGCATTTTCCGAATGTTCGTCTTCGTCGCGTCCCTTCGCTTATATCTGTAAAAGTAGTGTGATGTGTGTAAAAGGAGCAGAAAAGAGTGAATTTTGTGCGCGTTTTTAGAGCGGATTTTTCCTTAAAACGCAGAGAAAAAAAAGGGGGAACTCTGCACTCTTTCGAATACTAGTACTACTACTACTATAGTAAAGTAATACTAATAATGCACGGGGACGTGTTGTCCGCGCGCTCCGTGAACGGGGCGACGATTGTGCACGTGGAATCAGTGGACGGGGTACGTACGATGTCCGGCGGGAGGATTCTATCGAACTCGAGCAACTCAAAGTCGAAGTTCAAACGAGAGAGACACGATGGGACGATGATGGATATCGGTGATGTCGCGGACGATGAAGACGAAGAAGAAGACAAAGAACGAAAGGCGAAACGCCGAGTCGGGGAAATAGCGACTGGGATGGCGAAAATGCGACTGATGCTGTCGAAAGCTGATGAGAGTTTCGGGTTCACCGAAGGGAGGAGGAACAACAACAACAACGCGGGTGGTGGTGGTGGTCTCAACCTCGTGAACGACGCGAACGAGGAGAAAACCGTCGGTAAAGGAAATACGAAGATGATGGTAAAAATTCGCGCGGACATGTCCAAATACGCGAACGAAGACGAAGTTTGGGACGAGATCGATCGTGCGATTCGAGACGTGCACAAAAGAGACGAGGAGAGTCTCTGGGCGTGTTCCGTGGTTCGGTTACAAACAGACGTTTTGAACTGCGTATCGTTGGATAAACTGTTTCGCTTGTCCTCGAGGCCGATGGCGAGCGCGAGAGCGAGGCGGTTAATCGCGTTACACGTGAGCGGGTGCAGAGATAAAGCGATTGGGTTTGGCAGAGATTTAGCATCCTCGATGGCGAATCTACCGATGCTGAGAGAGTTCTCAGCGGTCGGGACAAACTTGGGGAAAGCTTTCATCACGCGGTTCGCGCACGTGACGCATACTTTGAAGCATTTAGAAGTTTTGAAGTTATCGGCGAATAAAGTGGCGGAAGATATCGACGCGTGCGAGGCTCTGATGAATGCCATCGAGAACTTGCAAAGCGTGAAAGTTTTAGACTTGTCGCAAAACTATTTAGGCGAAAGAGGCGTGCGAGCCGTGTGCGAAGGTATGGTGAAAAGGAGGCGGAGAGCAATTGACCAATTCGGGAAGCGTCCGGAAGGTTTGAAAATTTTGAATGTGTCGCACGATAGTATTGGAAATAATGGGGCGTTGGCATTAGCAAACATGTTTCGAGCGTTCCCAGACGAGGTTTCAGAGAAGTTAGACGTCTCTTTCAACGGTATTTTCGAACAAGGAGCGACGGCGCTCGCCGAGGCCATGTGTTCGCAATCTTCCGGCATGCGCTCGTTGCGCTCGTTTCGAAGAGAGTTGGATTTTCGGTGTAATTCGGTTGGTTTTGAAGGTGCGTGTGCGCTCGCAAAGTGTCTCGATGGTACCAGAAGTTTGAATCTTTCCAACAACGGCATCAAAGATGCTGGTTTGAAGATTTTAGCGAGACACTTAAAGACGAATTTCACGGTGACGCACTTTGACGCGAGAGGGAACGATATCACCAGCGACGGCGCGTTTTACCTCGCCGATTGTCTCTCGGAAAATTCAACGCTGTTGGATATCTCTCTCGATTCCAACCGGTTGGACGATCGTGCAGCGGTTGATTTAGCAGAAAATCTCTCTTCAAATCTCGCGACGAGACTGTCGATTTTAGATTTGGCGAGGAACGATATCGAAGACGAAGGAGGGATGCGATTGGCGAATTTCTTAGCCACGAACGTGAGCATCGCTCGCTTGAGTTTATCCTCAAATCGTTTATCGGCGAAGGGAGCGCGAGCGTGCGAAGACATCGCCGGTTTACGTATAGACGTAAACTGGCAAAAATAGAGTGACTTTTTATAATTTTATACGTAGTGGAAATTAGAAGTAGATTAGAAGCAGCAAACGTAGACGAAGACGAAGACGATCGCGCGGCGAGAGCACAAAAATATGTTGTATATAAGACTACCGTGTACATTAACGCAAGCAACAAAGCATCTTGGAATACTTCTAAACTCGAAAACACCACGTGAAGACACTTTTATAGACCACTTTCGCCGCCTTTCTCGTCACTCGATGCTGCATCGCCGCCGTCGCGCTACAGACGTTGCGAACAAACGTCAACCGTTTCCAATGTTTCTCGAACGACTCATTTGCGACATTGTCTTCCTGGCTCCCTCTCTTCAACGCCTCGTTAAACGCCTCGAAAAATTCTCTCTCTGTCGTGACGATCTCATCGTCTTCTTCCTCTCGTCGCGTGATCTTCGCGTACGCGCTCGTCAACACGTGCACCACCGCCACTTCCAACGCTTCCTCCTCCTCCTCTTGTTCTTGTTCTTCTTCTTTCAACACGTTTACCCAATCGTCCAACAAATCCTCCTCGCTCTCTGATTTCCCTTCCTCTTCTTTCTTCGCTTCGTATTCTCTTTCCGAATTCCTTCTGCTTATTATTTTACCGCTCACCGCCTGCGTCGTAAACGCGCGATACGTTCGTTCGCTCGAAAACGCGTCCAAAACGACTCCGAGCGTCTCCCGCTCTCTTTCTCGCTTTTTCTTCCTCTTTCGTCGTTTCTTTTTCCGCGTCGAAATGGAACAGAGTTTCGCGCGGAACAGAGCTAAAGCGCGAGACGCGAGCGAGGCGATCGTTTGCTTTGTTTTCGCGCGCGTGAGCGGTGGCATGACGATGAAAACAAACGCGCGTTCTGTTTTGTATTTTCGTTTCGAGTATCTTTTTAGTTTGCTGCGGATATTACTTTTAAATATTATTCGTTTACAACTTTGTGTGATGATCATTAATTTTATTAATACTAATACTTTCTCCTCCCTACGTCGTCGTCTGAATCGTCGTTCCTCTTTGCTGCGTTTTACTACTTATCCATGTACTCTCTCACGGCATCGAAGACTTCGTTTTCGACTAAATTCAGCTGCTCGTTTTGGGCACCATCGTATTCGTTTTCGTTTTCGCGGCTTTTCGCCGCCAACGCTTGCAACTTTTTGTTTCTATTTTCCTCCCACAAGGACAAACCAGAGACGTATAAGATGGTAAATCCGTACACGCTGGCGACGCGGTAATCGAGAGGAATGACGCCGTAGACGACAAAGTTGAGTGGTACCCAAAAAACGATGTTGGAGATGTACAAATCTCCCCAATCGCGTTTGAGTTCGGCTTTGATTTCCTCTTTCGATTCGCTCCGCAACAACGCCATGATGACTATGAAACCACACGCCCAAACTGGGTTATACACGAGCGCGTCAAAAACCACCTTCTTCGTCAACACCACGTGTTCCGGGTTGCTAAAAAACCACTCGATTACATTCGATTTGGTCAACTCTATATTCTCCGAAGCGAAGCCTTGCGCAGAAGCCATGGCGTACGCCGCGTTGGCCAAGTCGCCGGTTAACTCGTCGTCGTACGTCGTCGATGCCGTCAACGCGGAGATGGAAACCGCGTCGGCGGAAAAACTCGATCCGCTCGGACTCGGTATCACCTTATCCACCAAGGTGTACCATAAGTACGACGTCAAACCATCGAAACTTCCAAAGGTCACGTACCGTCCTCGTCTCCGGTCGTCTCTCGTGTACGTTTCCTCGCCTTCTTCTTCCGCCTTCGTCTCGCTCACCCGTTGCGCGAGCTCGTCGGAGATCCAATAACACGCCGCTCCTACGCCCATGTCCCGCGCGAGCTCGAATCCAAAATCCACCGACGCAGAAGCCCGGAAAACTCCTCTGGCATTTCTTCTTCGCACTCTTTTTTTTCCAATTCGAAAATGTCCTTTTGCCATTTTAAAAGTAGAAGAAGACAAAGCGCTTTGCGATTTCGTCGTCGTCATCTTCATCGTCTCAATCGTCGTCAATTCAAACGGGGTCGTCATCAGTCTCTGAATACTGTTTGAAACTTCTCTCCTCCTCCGCGCGAAAGCGCGAGAAAGGGGGAGGTCAAGTGCTCTCTTCTTTTCCTTCTGAGGACTGAAAGAAAGGAAGGTTTTTGAAAATCTTCTCTTCTTCTTTTATGAAACCCTAAACTTAGGGTTTAGAGTTTTTCTCTCTCTCTCTCCCTCCCTTCCTCCTCATAAAATAAACAAATTCATTCGAAGACTCTCCCTCACGTGCACGAGCGGACGACGAGAAGATTACGTTTTATTAGATATTAATCGCATTTCTCTATCATGCAAATCTTCGTGTACGTTTATGTGTCGTTTTTTTTACGTTTCAAACGTCGCGTCTCGGTGTTGTTTTGCGTTCGGGACGTTTGTCTTCTTTCTGCGCGTAAATCCTCTCTCCCTTTTTTGGGGCTTTTGATGGTGATGATGATGATGATGATGAGAAGTTTCTCTCGTCTCGTTTTCGCGCCGATGAATCGGCTTGAACAACGCGCTCTTGAAAGAGGAAGAACGGCGTTTTCGTTTCGCCCGCTGTTTTTCGTTTTATTTTCAAAGCGCGCGCGTGTTGATGTTTGTATCTGTGTTCTGACCTGGTGTTGGTGTTTCTCTCTTTCCTCTCACTAAACAGTAAAACTTTGACTGGGAAAACCATCACGCTCGAAGTCGAGTCCTCGGACACGATCGACAACGTGAAAGCGAAAATCCAAGACAAGGAGGGCATTCCGCCGGACCAGCAGCGATTGATTTTCGCCGGTAAACAGTTAGAAGACGGGAGAACTCTCGCGGATTACAACATCCAAAAAGAATCAACCTTGCACTTGGTGTTGCGTTTGCGAGGCGGCGGTAAGAAGAGAAAGAAGAAGACGTACACGAAACCAAAGAAGATCAAGCACGTGCACAAGAAGAACAAGTTGGGGTTTTTGAAGTTGTACAAGGTTGACGACGCCGGTAAAGTGACGAGGTTACGGAAGGAGTGCCCGGCGCCGGAGTGCGGCGCGGGCGTGTTCATGGCGAACCACTTTGACAGACACTACTGCGGTAAGTGCGGCTTGACGTACGTTTACGAAAACAAGTAAACGACGATGACTCGTTTTTAGAAATAAGTAAATGGGGGTTTGGTACGTTTGCGTGATTGGAGAGTGATATCGCGAGATGTTTTTTGTTTCCCAATAAAAAAGGGAGACCGAGAAGTTGAGGACCGAAAGAGTCTTTTCGATCGTTTCTTTTGTCGCAAAAATGAGATGACGGAGAAGCGCGAACTGCCGCTTAGAAAATATTAACAAGATTTAGTTTTGTTGTTACACGATAAAGATTTGCTACTGTATCGGTTGCATCTAATTTTACACGCTTACGCTCTTTCGATCTATCTGCTACTTCTATATAAATAAAATACACGTCCCGCCGCGCATCGGTGACTTCTATATCTGAGTTTATTTCGCGTTCAAAGCTCGGAACCTTTCGTATCTTTTATGTAACGAAACCATGTCATTCGCTCCGGTGAGTTTTTCAATCTCTCCTAAAGCGCGCACAAAGTTCATCTCATAATTATCTTCGATTTCCGTCGAGTCTAACTGAACAGCCGTCAGCCGACGCCAAAAGTTCAGTTTTTTTTCGTCGCTCGCAAAGGATGAAGAGAAAGAACCGAACACTTCGTCTAGTTTATTGCACGGCGCAAACGTCACGGCGCAGTTCGATTCGTCGTGCGCCGCGATTCGACAACACGCTTCGGTACTTTTATTACCATCATCTTCGTTATCGCTAGAACGCGTACACTCAAACTCCGTTAACTTTTGAATCTCTCTATCGTCCTCGCCAATCAACTCTGGTTGTTCTAACCGTCTTTGCAGTATCTCTTTCGCAGATTCCGCGCCTTTGCATCCAATCCAAGCCTCTCTCGCTCGATATAAGAACCAATAAATGGGAAAGTTTGACACCGGTGAAAGAAACAACGGGAGCGTAAACGGCGCGCACGCCAAGTTGAAATACTTCGCTCGTCTCGCTTTCTTCTTCCCTCTCTTCAGCAGGTCTCGTATGGCTACGCGCACGTCATCCGCGTGCATCAACGACTTTGGGTACACGATTTCGCAGGAGGAAAGCGTCGCACCGAGCGCCTTCGACGGTATCGCTTTCAACACGTCTTCGTCCGGATCCACTCGCTCTAACAACTTCTGCGCGATATCATAGACTTTCCGTCCAAACCCTTTCTCGCTCTTCTCCCACGTTTGCCAGGTTCTCGAGGCGTACGCGGACGCTTTCTCTTTCAAGCTATTCACGAACAGCGGCGTGAACCGTTTCAATGCATCTTTCTCTTCGTTTTCTCGCACGACGCGAACGGCTCGCTCGTATCGACTCGGATTTGGTTCTCGAATCGCCGAAGCGTGTATGAAGAAGAAAATATTTTCGTCGCTCTTTTGTGTCGTTGCTGTTGATGATGATGATGATAACGACGACGACGTATCTTCTCCACCGTCTTTACCTCTGCCTCCTTTTTCAGCTAAACTCTTCAGAGACGTTGTTGATGTTGTTGTTGATGATGGAAAAATCCGCCGCCGTGGCACGACAATCAGTCGCAACCGAGTGAGCACTTCTCTCGACGTCGTCGTCATGGGTGGTGCCCCGGCGACGACGACGTAAACGACGTCAACGAGACGACGACGACGAAAGAATCCCTCTCCTCTCTCTCTCTAAAAAGAGAAAAGGAAACGAACACGCGCGCTCTCTTTTGTCTTCCTTTTCCCCTTTTCTGCGTCGTAAAAGAATAAAAAAGTTTTCTCTCTCTCTCTCTTAAAACTTTGTCTCGCTTCTTCTTCTGGACGACGATTCACGTCGACGCGCGAAGGAACATTTTTGTTCGTGTGCTCTCGTGTCACAAAATATCCGCCTCTCTCTTCTCTTTTTTTCTCTTTTTCTCTTCTTTTTTGGAGGCGTTTGCGACCCCAAGCCAGGCTGTCTTTTTTCGACCAAAAGACAATTCACTCGTCTCGTGGAATAAAAATTAAATTGTTTCAAATTCATTCCCGCCGCGGTTGCGTCAATCGGTGTAACGCACGCACACGACAACAACAACAGAAAAACAGACGCGAGCGTTCCCTCCCGGTGGTTTCGCGCGATCTTCTTCTTCGCACTCAACACACGCGCTTTACGTTTTATACACACGCATAAAACGCACGCACGAAAAAGAGATCCACTGCTCTATAAGTCTCTCCTTTTCGCCTCAAATCTCTCAAAACACATCGGATCCTTTTTTAATTATGAGCTCAGACGAGAACAACGACACCACTCGAGCAACGCCTGCCAACGACGCCGCTTTAGTGGCAAACGACGTCAACGTCGACGAGATGGTGTCGCACTTGACGGAACGAGTGCGCGAGATCAGCACTCGCGACGACGACGACGAGAGGAATAAAGAAGGAGACGATGATGATGATGATGCGAAGAAAGTCGACCTCCAATCCGACAATTCGAATACCGCGAAGAACGAGGAAGAGGAAACGACGAATTTCGAGGAGGAAGAGGAACAGAAAAAAGACGTTGGCGATTCAAAACGCACGATCTTTATCGGTGGGATCCCGCCGTACGAAATCGACGAAGAACGAGTCACTCGGTTTTTTAAGAACGAACACGAGGAAGAGGTGACGACGAAGTTAATCCCGGACCTGAGGAAAGGATGCCACAAAGGCTACGGGTTTGTGAAATTTAAAACCCAGGAATCCGCGGAGCGATTTTTGGAACGAGGGAAAGTGGAGATCGACGGGAAGACGATCGACGTGAAAGCGGCGAATAAAGATTCGCCGAGGTACGATCCGAATCACGTGAATAGTCATAATAATAATAACAATAACGTGATGATGATGATGATGAACGCGGGCGGGAACGGCTTTTATAACAACAACCATCAATATCAGAGAGGCGTCGGCGGCGGCTTTACGCAACAAGGCTATCCGAACCAGATGATGATGGGAGGCGGAGGAGGAGGCGGACGAGGATTCATGGGAGGGGGAGGAAGAGGCGATTTTGGTGGCTTTCATGGTGGAAGAGGTGGGAGAGGAGGGAGACACGCGAACCATTACGGCCAAACGCACGGGTATCATCAACCGAACATCGTCATGGGCCCGGACGGGAACATGATGGTCGTGGATCCGTATTTTAATCCAAACAACATGGGCACAGGTGGTGTTGGTGCGAACCAAGGGATGTTTGGACAACCGAGACCGAGACGATTCTCTGGTGGCCGAGGCGGAGGGTTCATGGGCCAAAGAAGAGGCACGTACCCGGCCCAATTCAATCAATCCGGGAACGTGAACGGATTAAACGGCGACGGCGTGAACGGTCCGTCACAATCCGACGGGAACGATGGGATCGTGAATAATCCGGACGAAGAAGATTCTGACGACGCGAACGGAAATGCGAAGAACGTAGCCGCGATTGGTGGTAATAACGAAACCATTCCTTTGTTGGACGAAAATGGATTTCCGTTACCTGCGGAAGAGCAAGGAAGCGAACAAGACCGCGGGGTTGGAGGCGCGTCGCCGTCGACATCATCCAGGCGGTATAATAATAATAACAATAACATGGGAGGCATGGGAGGTGGATACCCGCAATACTCCTCGCAAGTGTTCGTCGGCGGCTTGCCGAAAACCGCTACGGAGGAGGAAGTTGGATGGTTCTTTTCGCAATACGGTCCAGTCGCTCGAGTGCGTTTGATTTACGATAAAGAAACCGGCGCATCCAAACGATACGGGTTCGTTGAGTTTGCACACCCAGAGATTGCCGCTGCGGTAAAAGATTTACGCAACTTACAGTTTCAAAACCGAACGATTGATGTAAACTACGCGTCTCGACACATATCTCAGATGAGTTACGGCATGCCGCCGAGAGGCTCGCGGCATCATCAACATCAGCAACAGGCGATGATGCAACAAATGATGGCGGCAGGGGGGATGCCTCCTCAGTTTGATGCGATGGGTAATCCAATCATGTACGCACCGAACGGAATGATGATTCCGCCTCCTCATTTTGCCGCCATGCAGCAGCAAAACGAAGGGGGGTTAATCGGCGGAGAAAACATGAAATCGGGAGACGATGGGAACACTAGCATTAGCAACATTGGAGGGGTGGATATGAGTAGTTTGAACGCAAATATGAACGCAGGGGGTATGTCGGGAGGAGCTAGTCTAGACGGGAAAGAGTATCCGAACATGTACGGTGCGCCGTATGGGATGGGTTTCCCTCCCGGAAACGCGGCCATGTTCGGACAGCCCGGAATGATGGGGCCGGACGGTATGGATCCGAGCGGAATGATTCCGATACCGCAGCATCACGGACAACAGCAGCAACAAGATTTTAGCCAACCACTTCCACCGACTGGAATGAGTGAAAGCGTTGTTCCTGATGAGTGAATATAAAAATGGGTGGAGTGTGAGCGCACGCTACCACGTTGATTTGTATTTTTTGCTTCTATAGTTTTGCTGCTTACCTAATTTAGACTCCGAGTTGTAAATAACTTTATTCATATACTATTTATTAATTGCTAAACTACTAAAGCTAAACTACTACTATTGCACTACATTTTCCGCTCCAAACCGTCATCCATTCCATTCAGCAGCATGACATTCCCATCGATTTTCTTTTCAACCTTCTTTTGTCTGCGCAGTTCGTACGATTCCCAACCTTCCACCTCTCGCAAATCTTCCGCGGTCACTTTGGTATCTTTCAACGAGAGTTCCTCCAACCCTTCGCAATGCTTAAACACATCCGACGGAACTGTGCGTATATTTTCGTTCCCGTCCATTCTCAACCGTCTCAGCTTCCTCAAAAACGCAAACTCATCCGGTATTTTTTCGATTTGATTTCTCTCGCACCTCGCGTCCGTCAACGAGGCGCACACCGACACGCACGTCACGTCCCGTATCCTATTCTCCGAGCAACTGAAAATCTCCAACTTTTTCATCGTCCCAAACGAACTCTCCGGTAACTCCGTCAATTCGTTGTTATCTACGATAAGTTCCACGAGATTCGGCAGATCCAAAGCGCAGAGTTTCCTCAATCGGTTTCGACTCAAATTGAGTACTTTTAAACTCTTCATGTGTAAAGAGTCCGGTAGTCTTAAAAGCATATTATTCGCGACGATTAACTTCGTGCATTTCTGCAACAAGTTCACTTTCTCTGGAATCTCCTCGAGTTGGTTCTCGGAAACGTCGACAACTTTGCACTTGTTCGCACCGACGACGTCGAATATGAAATCCGGGAAGCGCGTCCAATTCAGATTCCTTTCCAAGTTACACAAGCCTGTCGTTTGCGCTAACTTGATGCGTTTTTTCACCGCATCCGCGGATTGACGGTTCGAGGAGGTGTTGTAGGAATGTAAGAGCTCCTCGAACGGTTGGACGACGTTAGCCGTCCACCACGCTTCCATTGGGCTCGATGATTTTTATACTCTTTCGTACTCTTGTTTTCTCGTACGTACGCAGAGGAGAACTTTTGTGAAGTTTCGATGTGAGGTGCAAATATTCATAATCATAACACAACGAACGCTAAAAAAAGATAGTATATCATCAAGGGGCGGCGGCGTCGACGATGTACACGCCATCAGCGCAGTGACTCTCGCAGGAGTTGTCGTAGCGAGAATCGCGAACGCCGACGCACGGACAATCCATCGGGTGGCCGATGAAATCGCTATCGCTACTACTGCTATTTCTAGTACTACTCCTCGAGACGAGCGCTGAGGAAGAAGAAGGTCGTCGGAAACATTGGACGACTTGGACAAAGTTACATCTCGAATCGCACCCGAACGCGGCGAGGTTAGGACTTATCTCCGAAAACGCACTTTTGAGTTCGTCCAAAGACACTTTCTTTCCCGCGCTTCGAGAGAGTTTCTCCGGCGTGCCTAAATCTTTCGCCAAGTGAAACATCCCGGCGTAAAAATCTTTCTGCGTAAGCGGGTTCATTACGTTCTTTCCTGTGCTACCAATACTGGTGGTATCGTCCTTCGCAGGCCACATCGCGCACGTCCCGTGCTTCTCCCACTCGTGTTCGGCTAAACCGTCGTAATACCAAGCCGGCGCTAATCTCTCAAACTCTTCGCCCTTCGGCAACGCCTTCTCGTCGTAACGAAAGCTTTCGTTTCTCGGGTACCCCGGCGGTATGCGACAATTTTGAGGCCAGTAGCATTTCTTCTTGTCTTTAATACTTCTCAATACCACCGCGGGGTCGCTCAAAGGCTCGGAATAACTTGGCCACAATCCGTGCACGGTCAACTCGTTCTTTAAGTATGCCTTCTGGCACTCCGTCTTTTTCTTTCCTTTTCCCAAAGAAGAGGAGTCGAACGAAGCGCAAAATCCAGGCGTCCACGAGCGCGCGAGTTCAAACATGTCGAACCGATCGGATTCGTCCCCGTTCATTTCTTTCGTATACATCGGGTCGTCGCATCCGTCGTGCGTTTTCGTGCCTTCGTTTTGGCACGAGGAGGACGGGGAGGAGAAGATACCGTTATCATCGCGAAGAGACAGACGCGGTGGACGACGCGCGAAACGCAAATACGCGGCAGATGCGTGCTCCAAAAGGAACAGAAAAACGTAAAGCACGGATGCGAGATAAAGATGGCGCATTTTGTGCGTATGAATGCACCGCCTTTGCGCGTCAAGTTGTGAAGAAGATTTCACGACGCTTGAAAGAAAGGAATAAAAAAGAGCAGAGAAATTGAGAAAAACGAGAAAAGACAAAAGGATACTCTTCACACCGCTTACGCGAGCGCGTTCTTTCGGAATGTTAAAGAGAATTCTACTCATGGACAGAGGAAACTATCTCCCTTCGGTACTTTCGAGACAACCAATGCGGCCGGTGTCTCGCCAGAAAGAACCGTGTGGTATAAGTGCCATACAAATATCTCGGACACGTGTGTGGTTTCGAGAGCGTTCAGTAAGTGCGACGGGTTCCCTTCGTTTTCGTTTTCGCTGGTTTTATTATCTCTTCTGAGAACGCTACGTGTGATTGCCTGCAGGAACGCGTCTTCTAAGTAGCCAGATCGCACATTCTCGTCGAATCGTACTTTCTCAAGGGCGTGTAAACGAACGCCGAACCCAGACATATCGACGTTAAATACGCGAGGTTTAAAGTTTTTTAAATCTCCGCACCAAAACGAACGAAAGCCTACGACTTTTGGAGAAGAGGAAGACGAAGAAGATCGTAATGCGTCACTTTGATGTTGCGTTTTAACCACGGGCGCTTCAAACTTACTCTTAGTGCTCGGAAATCCAACAGGCCAAACTCCTACCTTTCCTATCTTAGTCGCTCTCACAAAATGTTCAGCGGCGTACGCGTTATCATCGTCCACGAACAGAACGACCGGATCCTGTTCAACGTACGAAATCTGCTGTTCCAACCAGTCTAAAGCTTTATTTCGTTGCGCAACTCCTCTGTGCTTCGATCGTTCTACCTTCACTCTCAACGCCTTCACGAGCACGCGTTCACAGTACGCAGGCCTCTCTTCTCGTTCGTATCTCTCAACCAGCGAACTCTTTCTCCAATCGCTCTCACTTTCGACGAGGATCCATATCATTCCCAAACACGTCGAACAGAGCGTATTTTGGAGCGCGAGTAACTGAATAGTCTGGATGTTTCTGTTTTTCTCCCGGTGATACGTCGGAGTCACCACCGCGAGCCTTATCTCTCTTCCCCGAGCTTCAACAGAAGAAGAAGAAGATAAAGAAGAAGACGAAAACGAGACGACTGCATCTCGCCTCGTTTTCAAAATCAACACGAGAGATATCCAGTACGCGATCAAACTAAACGCGACTAATCGCCACCCGTTATTGGAGGCGACGACAACGTTCTTCGTCATGTCCTTTTCGTATCGGAAACAGTGTGTTGTTCTTTCTCGCGTATTTTTGAATTTCCCCCAATAATTTCTCCCTTGGCTCTCGTCTCAGCGCTCGAACCAACCATGATCACCGACGACGACGCTCGAGAAAACAAAGCGACGACGTCGTGCTACCCATCTCTCGCGACGGCAGGCCAGAAACCACCACCACCGTCCTCGGCGCGGAAGAACACCATCGAGCTTGGATTCAACTTTTTTAATTCTAAGGAACAAAAGGGAAATGACATGTCGAAGAGCAGATCAGCGCGACCGTTTAATCGAGTAAACGACGAGGAATGGCTCAACGAGAAGAACAAGAAAGGCGACAATAAGTTCCGAAACGCGCACGGGGTTGGAAACTATAGGAAGAATCTCGGGTACAAAGCGGAGCAGAAGTTTGTTCAAAAGCAAGGGAAACAGTTCGCGCACGAAAAGAACAAGGAGAAGAAGAGGCGAGTCTATCGAGGAGGGAAAATCGAAACGAACGCGGTGAACTCGAGAGTTTTGTTCGACAGCAGCAGTGATGAAGATGAAGTGCTTTAGTTATTAATACACGTACACGCTAAAATATACTACACGCACGCTCACTCGCGCAGAAAGAGAGAGAGACAGAGAGAAACACGTTGTAAAACATTTATACAATCAATTTTTTACCGAGTCTTCAAGAACGTGCGATCTTCGACGGAGTAGTCGCCGCCGACACCGGAGGTGTTGAATTTATGTTTGAACTCTGACCAACCTTGTCGTCTCACTTCCGCTGGCAACGACAACCACGCTTTGGCAATGGTCGACGCTAGCCGTTCATCGTGCCACGAGAACGATAGTCCAGCCGGATTTTTACCACCAAACAGTTCGCCGTTTTCGTCGAAGCGTTTTAAGAAGCTTTCTGCGGCGCTGAATGGATTGTGCTTTGCTCTTTGCGAACCGAAATTACCTCCTCTTCTTCTGCCCATAATCCCAGGATCTTCGCGAGGACAGAATTTCATGCAATGTTCTAACGCCGCGAGTTGATTCCTTTTCACGAACCAAATGCAATCTACTGGACACATATCGATGGCGATCTCGATCGTCTCGCTATCGTCCGCCCATTGGTTAATTACTCTCGCTCTGCCGTAATCTTTATCTACGTCCATGCTGAATGTCTTTGCTGCATATTGTGCACAATTTCCGCACCCGATGCACTCGCTTTCGTCCACAAAAACCGCTCGCGTTTCGCCTTCCTCGCCGCTCCATTTGGATACCGGCGTGCCGTCAAACTTCGTCTCTTCGCTCAAGAAGAAATGTTTCCGAAAATCAATCACAGCGAGAAGGTACGGTTCTCGCGTTTGTCGATCGGATAACGTCTTATACGCCGCGTTTAAAATGACCGCGAATCCGTTCGTTTCCTCTTCGGAAATGTCTGCGTACTTCGACGTTAAAACATCCGGATGCGAAATCTTCAACTTTTTCTTGAACGCGGTTTGTACGATCGATTGTACCATCGCTTCGTCTCGCGACGCCCAAACGTCCGCGTCGTCCAAATCTAAATCTAAAAGCTCAAAAAAGTCCGACGGTGCTTTCAAAAACCTCGTCGCATCGATCGCGTCGACGTCTTTGGAAAGTTCGCGGTAATACGGGGATTCCGTGACGTCCAAACGTTCCGTTTGGATTAACGAAGAGTTCGTTGCTGACGACGAGGATTCGGAAGAAGATCGTAACGAAGAGTTCGTTGGTGATGTTGCGGATTCGGATCGCGCTTCGTCGTTCGCCGATTTGGCCGATATTCGAACGGCTCGATGATCTGTGATAACGCCATAAATTCTGCGTTGGAATTCCTGTCGCGCGAATGATCTCGTCGCTGGTGCTCTGTGAACGAGCGAGGATGATGTCGTCTGCGTGAACATCGTATAACCTCCTTTAATGACGCTTTTTTCCAAAGCAGCAGGAAGATATTTTTATGTTTTGAACAGAAGCTCGAGAAGGACAACAAAAAGCCACAAAAGCCGGGGCGGCGCACACGGAAGACTTTTATATATTTTATATGTATGATTACAACACGAGCGACGACAACGCGATATATATATATATACAGATTAATTAATGTAAAGAATCGCCGCCTAACTTCTTCAGGGCAATTTCCACCTCCTCTCTGGTGCTTTGACTGGCGTCGTTGGTCTCGCTGGGGGATAAAATCGTCGCTTGCGCTTTCTTGGTGAGTTTGGCCAAATCGTCTTGGGTTGGGTCGTACCTTAACGTAGATAACGCCCAGATGCACTTGGCGAACGCGTTTGGACGCAACGAATCGGTTTGGCGGATGGCGTCTCTCGCTAAGACGTCTAAGACGTCTTCGTCCAAGTCGAGTTTTAAGAGCGCGCAGCCCCACAAGCCGAGCGCGAGGGTGCCGGGGTTGAGTCTGGAGGCTTGGGCGGAGTCCGCGAGCGTTTGCGCGAGATGCGTGAGGTGTGCTTCAAACTTACTTCCAGCTTCTGAAGACGACGAAGGTCGATGGTTGATGCGGCCGTATGCGCAGAGCAGCTTCGCGCACTCGTCCGGTTCCAACTCTTCGTATTCGTCTTCATCCAAAAACGCTCGGACGAGCTTGTTGACGACGTTCTCGCCAGGCGAGATTCGTAACACGCCCCAGGCGTGTAAGATTAACAGCTTATCCGAGCGTTCTAAGTCATCCACGCACATTTCGACTTTTCGAACGAGTTTATCGATTATCGAACCATCCGCAGGAATGCGTCCTCGACGAGACAGCGCCCAAAAGATTTTTGCCACGAGTTCCGGATCAGATTCGTTAAACACGCTTTCTCTGTTATCTGCGATGGCTTCCGCGACGGCATCGATTGCATCGTCATCATATTTCAACGTAAATCTCGCCTCGCCGATAGACCACGCAATGGCATCGAGCTGAGATGCGGAGAGTCTTTTCGTCATTCGCGGAATCTCTTGATTCAACGCATTCATAAACGGAGCCGGAACTTGACACTTACAATTCGCGAGCGCCCATACAGTCATGGAGACGTTCAAGACGCTTTGTTTACCACCGAAATTATCTGCCACCAATCGTTGCAACATCATCGAAATCAATTCGGGATCGATCGATTGCGCGTTGAACTTTTGAGATTTCAGCGACTTGCTCAACCCCCACAAAAAATTTGATATATCCCTGGAGGTAAACACAAACCTCGGGTCTGCGTTTCGATCATCCATCGGGTACGCTTTCAAATTGTGAAGCGCACAATTTTGCATCTTTTCGTAAAACGACCATCGGTCGGTCGCGTTGTCTCCGTGCGCCACGCCGACTAATAAATTCGCCATTTCTTGCGGCTTCCAAGCGTCCGCGTTTTCCACCCACGACGTTTCGCACTGGTCGTAGATTTTACTCAAAACTCCATCCTGGTCGCTAATTTTATATTTAAAACTCCCGAACGCCCAAAGCAAATTACTAAACGCTTGCGGTCTAACGCTCGACCCGCCTTGTCTTTTGACGCAATTGGCGAAATTTCTCGCAATCGTATCCAACATTTCCGCGCCTTTCTCGTTCATTTCTTTATTCTCCCCGTTATCGTCTTCAAACACTCTCAACCGAGCCAACGACCACGCGACGTTTGCGAGACCAAACTGGTCCATGTTTGCTAAGTTACTCTCCACCACACCCATCAAGTTTTCAAAATCCGAGTTCTTTATTATCCGTTCGTACGGATGTCCGTCGCCGCCGTCGCGACTTCCCGTCGTCCTCCTCCCGGCTCTCGCCACGCTCGTCGACGCTCCTCTCCCGTTCACAGAAGAAGATGAAGAAGAAACATCAAACTCTCGCGTCCCTTTACTCGCGATGCGATGTAACGCCGTCGACGCGTTTATGGAATCAAACTGATCGACTTCGTTCCTCACCACTTGGAACACTTCGTCCAAGGAATAACACTGGGTTAACTTCCCTTGAATCTCAAACCCAGCTTTGGATCCACCCCCGGGGCCGTTGTTCTTCTTGTTGGTGTTATTACCACCACCATTACCCCCTCGATTATTCTCTCCTCCTTTTTGCCACTTCCCTTGCTTCTTTAGCGCGTTTTTTGAGACTTTCTTCCCGGAAGAAGAACTCGAAGACGACGACGAAGAAGAAGAATCGGGGGGCGAAACCGCGTTGGCGGCGGTCGGTTTTGCGCACAATTTTTTCCTCTTATTCGATTTTGCGTTGTTTCTTAAGAATACCGTTTTCGGCGAAACGCACATCGTTCGAAACGATAATAAGGAGGAGGTCATTTTTGTGTTCACGCGTGTTCTCGAAGTCGTGGAAAAAGAAAGGATGCTCCTCGAAGTGTGAACAACAGCGCGCATGAGATGACTTTGTGAAGAATTCGAATGTCTCTCTTTAATTGGTGGAAAATGGAGGAAAAAGTGTCTCTAAAATGACTGGTAACTTTTCGCCTTGTGTTCCTCCCTGGGAGGATTATACACGCACACCGGGCACGGGCTGTATTGCGTGCAAAACAAAGGCAACGTGCCGACGTAGAACATCTTCCCGAATAAGTTTTGGTCCCCGAATGCGGATCGACCGACGAGTAACATGGTCGCGCCGAAACCTTTCGCGGCTTCGACGAGCTGTTCTCTCGGATCGAGGACGCGAGGGGAAGTTTTGTTCGTTTTGGTGCCGAGGTTGATGACGTCGCGTAAACGAAACGTTTCTTCGCACTTGTTGTCTTTCACGAACACTTCGACGAGTTTCTTACACGTCTCGAGGTTAAGAGTGACGTCTGATTGCGTGACGTGTTTCGAGCGCATGGTTTGTTCTTTCATCGGAACGTGCGCTAAGATGACGTCGTCGTTTTCGCGCGCGAGCTTTTTGACGTAGAATTTAACCACATCGATCGACGATTGCGTACCACAGATCCCCAACAATACAACGTTTCTTTGTTGTTGTTGTTGTTGTTGTTGTTGTTGTTGATCGGCCTCGCGTTTCTCGCCTTCGTCGCCTTCTCCCTTAGGAGGCGTCTCGACCGCGTACTTTTGATACGCCTCCCCTTCTGTTTTTACGCCAGCAACCGGTTTCTCCTTAAACTCCACGTTCTGACGGTAAAAGATGCTCGGCACGTCGACGTTGTGCAACACGTTGGTTGCGACGCTCCCGACCACGAAACGTTCCAGTAAACTCTTCCCGTGCGTTCCCATCAACACGTAATCCGGTCTCGGTACGAAAAACGCCGGCTCTGGTTCCTCCTTTCGCTCTCCAGGCAAAGCGCTCGCTTTCTTTGCAAACGCGCCGTCGCATATGCCCTGAATCGCCGCCGCGGCGTGCGGAAATCCGCTTTCCGGATCCACCTCGAAGACTTCAATCGCGTTCACGTTCGCCCCCGACTCCAGCGCGAACAAACTCGCTCTCAGCTTCCCACCCAAGGGCATAAACTCTGGAACGAACGTCTTCTCCAGCGACGCGCCGGGAACGTCCACGACTTTTTTCTTCAAACGCGCGTCGTCCAAAACGCTCACGGG
>Ga0209505_1000491_pt1 | contig 31284 bp, 20 predicted proteins | sample COGITO_mtgs_1103_2_FD_184794 | JGI IMG/M metagenome (GOLD analysis project Ga0209505, IMG submission 184794) | Pelagic marine microbial communities from North Sea - COGITO_mtgs_110331 (SPAdes) (version 2) | ecosystem: Environmental > Aquatic > Marine > Epipelagic ... | reverse complement strand
AAGTATCCAAACGAGATGCCGTTTCTGAAATGTCGCTCCGTGGCGAAGATACACGACGAGGAGTGCAAAAAGCTGACGAAACAGTTACTCGATCTCGCAAAGACGGAAAACATGCTCGGACAGCCGATGATGTACGATCTCGTAGAATTCGCGAAAGAGTGGCTTCGTTCGAGAACGCGCGTGAGAGAAAAAGAAGAGGAGACCGAGGAAATGGTGGAGAAGCGGTTGGAGATGGAAGCGGAGGAACGGTTGAAAGCGATGCGGGAAACCGGGACCGCGGTGACGCGAGAGAATTTTGAAAGGTGGGCGAAAGCGTTCGACGCGGAGAGAGCGTTGGGAAAATGGACGACGGAGACGAATACTAACAACGACAAAATAGATGATGCTACTACCGCCCCCAATGCTGCTGCCGCTGCTGCTGCCGCGACGACGACGCACGCGCAACAAGGCGCGGTGTCCATGTCCGGGAGAAGATTCTTCGAGGAAAGGTACGAGGCGTTGCGTAAAAGCGGCAGCCTCGAGAACGAAGACGGACAAGAAGGGGACGACGAAGACGAAGAGAAAAACAGCGAAGACATGTCAGAAATATCATCGGAGGAGGATATAGGCGTAAAAGAAGACGACGACGACGACGAGGAAGAATAGTTGAATAATAATAGTATTAGCAGGACGCGTATAGTTTAGAAATAGCGCATAATAATCCATGTTGTTAACGCTCGCACGTATCGTTATTAATGATACTCATACTCGTAGCGACACGTTTAGAAGCAGCAGCCCTGCGTTTAATGTTACCGCGTTTACATCACACTTATTACATAAAGCAGAGAGAAAAAATCTCCATAAATATGTGCTGCTAAAAGCTCCGAGAGGAGAAGAGAGAGAGAGAGAGGGAAGCTAAAGGAGATGAATAACGAGTCTTCGCACGCGTACGTGCCTCTCTCCGAGGACATTTTTAATAACGGCGACGGCGAGCACAACAACAACAACAACTTTGAGTCGTTTTTGCTGAGGCCGCAGACGAATGTAACGAACGAACTTTTCCAATCAACTTTCGAAGAAGAAGAAGAAGAACACGAAGACCAAGAACGACGAGAAGTCATCTCGGAAAACCTGCAACGAGCGACGGTGGCAAACATCACCATGAACACCTTGAATTACATGCTCGTGCCTCTTTCAATGCCGGCAGTTTTTAAAGCCGCCGGTTGGAAATTTGGGATGGTTTGTTTCGTCTCAAGCACGGTGTGGAGTTATTGGACCGGACGCGTCATCGGGCAAGCGTACCTGAAACATCCAGATTTGAAAACGTATCCGGAAATGGCAGCAGAAGCGGTGACGAGATTTATCTTTAGTTTTGGTGGTGGTGGTGGTGATGATGATGACAATGGTGATGCTGATGGCGGTGGTGATGACGACGACGACGACGATGACGGAGCGGTTCGATGGAGCCTCGGGGAGAGCGCCCGGCGCCGAGTTCGTCTGGGAGGAAAGAAAACGAAGAAGAGTAAGAAGACGAGAGCGAGAGACGCGACGAGGAAAGCAGTCCACGTGGTTCAATTCCTCACTTTTTACTTGGACGCGGTCTGTCAACTCGTCTACTTGGCGCAATATTTAGCGATGCTGACGAAAGCGATGAAAGTGAGAGGTTTCTATGGCGTCGGATGGTGCCAATCGTTTTCGTTGCTCATAGTTTCGATTTTATTATTACCCGTCGTCCAATTGCCGACGTTTCACGATAGCGCGAAGTTCGTGTATTTTGCCATCGGGACGTTGACGCTAAGCGTAGGCGTATTTACGTACGAGGTCTTGCACCGGACGCCGTGGAAGTCGTGCGCGATTAAACCGCAGTTTCCCGCGGTGAGCGCGAGGAGCAAGTTTGTCTCTCTCGCGAATTTCGCGTACGCCTACGGCGGGCACGGTCTGTATCCAGAAGAAATGAGCGAGATGCAAGAACCGGAGAGATGGCCGGAAGTGATGAATTGGTCGTATTTTATATCAGCTCCCGTGTATCTATTCGTGGGTGCGCTTGGGTATAGAAGTTACGGCGCTAGCACGGAGGCGGACATCAATCTCAACTTTCCGAACGACTTTGGCAACGCGTTATCGATTGCGTTTCAATTCGGTCAGTGCTACTACGCCGTGTTTTTCTGCAACGTCGCGTTGTGTTCGCGATTTGAAGTCATGCTTGGCGTAGACCCGACGGATTATTTCAGCAAAAAACATCCTCTCTTCAAAGTCACGGCGTTCACCTTCCGCCTCTTCTTCCGAGCATTCTTCCTCTTGACGCAAACGCTCGTGGCAGCCATTTTCTTAGCGAGTAAAGGCGACGTGTTGCTCGATTTACAAGGCCTGGTGGGATCGTTCGGCATGGCGCTGATGACATTCCTTTTACCGTCTATAATGCGCTTAACGCTCGTCGAGGACGACGAATTTCCGACGACGAAGAGGAGGAATAGCATCAACAACAGAAAATGGCTCGAACCGTTCGTCTACCTCTCTCTCCTTCTCGGCTTTGTCGTCGTCCTCAGCGGCACGTACGGTTCGCTCGCGGATTTGAGATCGGATATCAACATCGACAAAAGAATGATAGCGGACGCGTGTCAACCCGCGGTGACCACGGTCGTGGACGAGAGAGGGTGTCCTACCACGTCTTAAAAGCTTCCATTTAATGTAGTAATCAGAGAGAGAGAGATAGATAGAGAGAAAGAGAGAGAGAGAGAGGAAGAGCTCTGAATACTGTGTATCATGTACAAAAATGTAAATGTAATTGTAGATTGAAAAAATCGAACATTTTGCCTCATTTGTGCCAAACACCAACCCACAAAAACAGAGAAAAAATGACGAACGCAAAAGCTCCCGCTCGAACGTCCTCGCGAACGCCCAAACCGACGATGAAAACGAATACCATTGATATCAGCGACGACGACTTTGACGAGTTCGTATTAGAGCCGAAGTCTACGAAGAGGCCTGTTCGGAAAGCGCCGGCATCATCGGCAAAATCGTCCCCTTTGGCGACGACGGGGAAGAGAAAAGGAACGACGACGACGATATCGACGACCCAACAAAAGAAGAAGACGAAGAAGCAAGAAGACGAAGAATACAAAGAACCAACAAAAGAAATAGGAGGCCATCGATGGCAAGGCGCGGGGATGACGTACCCGGCGAGTCACCCGGAGTTGGACATCATCGGTCGAACGACCGAAATGGACGAGTGTTTTCTACCTCCATTCGCGATGGAGAAGATGATGAGTGAAAACGCACCTCTGCGAGAAGTGCTAAAAAATCCAATCGACCTGTGGCGGAAAACGTTAACGGAGGAAGATCGGGAGATGCTGAAGAAGATGCTCCCAGAGACGACGAGGAATGATGAGAATTTGGTGGAAAATGTGGTGAAAGATTTGTTTACGGGGAAAACGTTTCATTTCGATAACCCGGCGGAACGCGTTTGGAATCAGATCCGCGAAGGCGAAAGGCATCCGCACTTTGCGCGAGCGAAACGGATCAGGAAGGAGTTGCAGAAACGGAATTCGTTTTTGAGTTTGCGGAAGAAACACGACGAAGTGGTGGATAATTTAGATCAGATGAGGAAGTTGTGGATGCGGTTAGGCGAAGAAGTTGGGATGAAGGAGAGGAGGAAGTTGTGGGAGGAGCACTTGGACGTGAAGGCGCAGCGGAGGAAGAATTTGGAAAACGCTAGGAAGAAAAACGCGAGCTTAGCGAAGCAGATGAAGCAGCAGAAAACCCAGGGAGGAGCAGCAGGAGGAGGAAGTGAACGCGAAGGTAGCGTGAGTGCGTTTGGTGCTGCCGACGAGCAAGAGGCGCCGCCGACGTGAGATTTTTAGGTATGCGCGTAGTAGATGAAAGAAACAGAGGTAGTTTTTAGTTCACATCTTTGAAAGATGTGTAAGTACCAATGGTATAGAAAACATACGAAAGCAAGTAGTTCTACTCGTCTTCCTCCTCGTCGTCGTCTTCCTCTTCTTCTTCCATCTCGTCGAATTGTTCTATCCGTTTCCACACTTCCCCGTGTCTAAGTTTTGCCGCCGCGATGGCCTTCGCTAACACAGTTTCGTCCACCTCGCTCGCGCCGTGGTGACTCTTTTCTAATCCTAACACGTTCCCATTCTCATCCACGATGACGTTGATTAAAGCGTCGCATAACTTGGTCTCCTCGTACGTAGGGTCCACGATAACTATTTGCTTCGGAGGCTCGTAATCTTCTATTTCATCCTCGTCCCCTACCTTTTCATCTTCTTCTTCTTCTTCGTTCATCTTGCGCTTCTTACTTCCATCGCCGATATTCTTCTTCTTCTCGCCGGGGTCGGTATTCTCCGTCGTGGAAAGATTAAACGCGCCAACTGTCAAACACACCGGCTTGAAATTTCTATTCACCGCCAACATTTGCCTCTTTTTTCCCTTCCCCTTTGCGTTATCGCCGCCAGCTAGAATACTCGGCGCTCGCGTCTTCCTCGCGCACGCCACCACCGCCGCCAAACACGCGTCCATGGTCCCCATATCGTCGTCCAAGACCAAACACTCCACGATAAATTTCCAACACTTATCTCCCTCTAACCCGTCGCCTTTTAAAACGCTCCGATCGATTAATCCTCCACGTCCTTTTCCTCCTTGTCCTCTCGAGGGAAAAACAGTCTCTCGAATCACCCGAGCGATAGTCGCCGCCCGTTCGACGACGTCCGCGTTGTTCTTGGTGTTCTCCGCGCGACTGCAACTGGCCACATCCACGCGCACTTCCACGAACCCTTCCGTCGGTTTCCTTGGGTTTTTAAACGCGCGTTGGAAAGAACTCGCGCACAACACCGTCGTCTTTCTCAACGACGACGACGAAGCGCTTTTGCTCCGTTTCCTCGTCGGCGGCATCAAGTGCACCAACACGGAGGCGCCTCCTTCGTCGTTATCATCGTCCGCTGCTCTCGCTAAACCGGCGAAACCAAACGCGAAGTGTCTCGCTCTGCCAATCGGACGACTTTGTTGGGAAGCTGTTCCAGCCTGTCGTTGTCGTTCTTCGTCGTCGTCGCGCACATCCGCCGGAGGTGGACGAAGCGGAATCGGCGCTGAAACGAACGTTTCGAACCGTTCGCGAGGGAAAAGCGTCGCGTACGCGCGAGGGTCCATGACGCTCTGATTCTTCTCCTCCTCCTTTCCTTCGATGCTTTCGATGAACGCTCGAACGCTCGAGAAAGAGACGAGACCAATACTCCGGCGGGGGGTATATTTAAGATGCATTTCAGGGGGGAAATGGTTCCTTTTCCCCTCAGTTTAAATCTGTTCTTATTACCGCGCGCTATGTTTAACAACTCTTCGCCGTACACCGCGAAAACCACCGCCGGAGGAGGAGGAGGAGTAGGAGACGCGTCGTTCCCACCTCAGTCGCCTTTTGCATCCGGTGGAGGACAACACCAACAAGGACAACACCACCAATTTGGATCGACGGGGAATCCGTTTGAAAATCAAAGAGCGAGGACGACACCAACGACGACGCCGTTCGGAAACGAAACCAGCCGCAACAACGAAGCCCCGACGCCTTTTGGAGGACGAGGCGTTGGTGGTGGGTCGTCGTCCCTGTTTACCAGCTCACCGGCACCGAATGCGAATAACAGTACTTTTGTTGGAAACAAAGATGATGTGTCACCACCACCAGTGGGAAACGTCTTCCAACGGAACCCGTCTGGGGTGAACTTGGGGTATTACGAACCAACCGCGCGCGCGTTCGCGAACGACGGCCAAATGCAAATTCCGAGTCCACAAAAACAAGGACAAGGAGGAGGACATTTGAGAGAACACGTGGCGCCGAAATTTAGCTCGATGTTGTTTTCGAGCACGCAAAGAGGCGCGGGATTGAACCCGCAAAAGTTGGATTCGCCGTCCGGCGGAGGAGGCGGCGGCGCGAGCGGGAAAGACGATTTGTTCGCCGCGGATATTAGGAGGAAGGAGATGGCGGAGAGAGAGGTGAATTTTGGAAACGTGAACGCGAAAGGGATGCCGCTTTTTACGAGAGATGCTGGGAAAGGTGGGACGGTCGGCCGGGGAGGGAGGAGGACGAGCATCGGATCTCGAGCGACGACGGAAGAAAGAATGAACAACGAAGAGCGATCGAAAGGTGGCGCTTCGGCGACGACTGCGAGTTTAGGTACGGCATACGCGACGAGGAATGCCGAGGTGGACGCCAACGATCCAGCGGCGGTGGAGGCAGCCATGGCGAGCGTCCAAACGCCGTGTTGGGTGACCGTGTATGGTTTTACCAACGACGACGCGACGTTCGTTTTGTCGAAACTGCAGAAAATAGGAGACGTGGTAAACTTTGGACAATTTTTACCGCCGAACGACGACGACGACGATTTCTTAGATGAGGACTACGATGACGCTTTCAAAGCGAGGAGGAAACTGGAAGAGTCGCCGAGTAGAAAGAAGAGTCCGTTTAGCCGAAATACCGACGGTAACGCGAATGGCTTTTCACCTAGAAAATACCACGGAAGCCCGCAATATACTCGTAAATTCGGTTCACACTCGGCGATAGGTAGCGCGAATTGGCTGCACGTGAAGTTTCAAAAACCTGAGTTTGCAAAACGCGCGTTGCAGTTGAACGGAACGCGCATATCCGATCGAATTATGATTGGCGTGAAACCGTTGTCGGAGAAGGACGCGAGATATATCGGCGGCGTTTGCGACGATGTCGATGATTTTGGGAGCAATAAGAGGAACAGCATCGATCGATCGCCGAGGGGCGGTGGGAATAAGCGGACAATGTTGAATGGAAGCGCTTCGGTAGCTTTGCAACCGAGAAGAGGCACTTGGAACAAAGTCGTCGAGTTCGTTTTCGGGGCTTGATTTTTTCCTTTTAAATACACACATAACGTTATTAATAAAATACAAATACGCGCATATGCTTTCAAAGAGCGCGCATACATAGCTATTATATTTAAGACAAAACTCTACTACTCGCGTGTAAATCAATCTCTCTTTCTTCCCCCAATCAACCTTCTTTTAAGAAGACCCGTGATACTCGTCTTTTGAAATCAAACCGCTCTTAACTAAATAGTCCAAACTCATCTGACACGTGATAATACTCGGCAACATCATCTCCCCGGAGTACATCATCCTCTTTAACTCCTTCAAATCCACCCTAAACGTTTCCAATGCGAACTCCTCCACGTCTAATTTACCTTCTTGACCTTCCTCCACATCCTTTGGATCCACGCATAAAAACGGCACGAACTTATTCCTACACCACTTCGTCTCGATGAAACCCTCCTCCTCGCCCACTTCCCTATCTCCTTCGTTCTCGCTCTTCTTCTCCATCAAATTCACCAGTCTCCCACCAACCAACTTCGCCTCCTCGTTCATCTCCGCTTTCGCCGCGTTCGCGATATCCTCGCCGTGTTTCTCCGGCTCGTGCCCTCCCGTCGGCACCGTCACCCCGCTCGCGTTCACCGATTGAATGTACTCGCGGCATACGGTAAACTCTCTCGTCTCGCTGTGAAACGGCAGAACCGCGACGAATCGAAACCCCGACCGAGGATGGCCGACGATGTCGTATTTAATCGAGATCTTTTCTTCAGCATTTGCAGGTGTTGTCGCAGGGGAAGAGAACTCAACCGTTCGGTCGTACACCGCTAAATATCTCTTATACGCGACGGTTTCCTGCACCGTTTGACCTCGGAAATGATCACCGTCGTGACTCCTCGGCGATCTTGGGTTTGTCATTATTTCGATCTCCTCCTTTAGTGCTTCTTCTTTGTCTTCTTCTCTCCTTTCCGTGGGGGTATTCGACGGCGACGACGACGACGAGAAGCGGGGTGTTGTTCTTCCTCCAAAGCGCCTCTCGTAACACCAAGTATATCCTCGCGACCAAACGCAGCGGCAGCCCCGAGAAGAAGACAAAGACGAAGAAGACGAGAAAGAAATGCCTCTGAAGCTTTTCTGCGCGAGGAGCATGCGCCGAATGGAGGAGGAAAAGGAGGAAGCGACCGAGAACGAGAGCGGATAAAATGGAGAAATTTCGTCGTTCCAATCCTGTGTAAAAGCCACACTTCTTCAAACGACGCGAATACGAATAAGAATACGAACAAGAACACTTACGACGCGACGAGAATAACGAGAACATCGACATCATGAGCAGATCAAAAGTACTCTCCTCGGTGGTGAAAAGTGCCGTCGATCGAACTCTTTTTTTGCGCGAGAGAAGCAGCGGCACGAGCAGCGGCATCATCATCGACATCAGATCCTCTTCCTCCGCGTTCGCGTCCACGTCTTCTTGTTCTTCTTCTTCTTCTTCGACGATAAAGAGGAAAACGGAGAGTTCTCGGCGTGCGGAAGGAAAACGAGAAATGTCCTCTTTGTCGAACGGAGGACAAGGACAAGGCGTGGACGCGAATTGGAAACCGCACCAACCGGTCCAATCGAAACGCCCTGCCTACCTCCCCGAGGATACCCCACATACGAAGAAATGGCTGGATTCGGACGCGTCGAAAGCGCCGATCGATTGGATCAACGAAGTTCCACCGATTGGCGTGAACGCGAGTAAAGTGAACTGCCACTCTCCTGGCGCGTGTAAGGAGAGGTTCGGGGAAGGCGCCGCGCTCGGTGCGCCGGCGACTTTTTACACCTTGGCGGATACGAGCGTGGAGAATCCGGCGAAATGCAAGTATTGCGGACTGAGGTTTTATAGTTTAGAAGGGAGTCATTGAAATTGATTCGATTGATTTGATTGATTCGATATGTATGGGTTTTGTTGTAATCGGAATATATATAACGGACGCGTGTGGCGTTTCGATATGTTGAGAAAACGTTGTACGCGTATCGTCGTCTCGTCTCACGCGAAGAAAGAGAGCAAGTTTGTTTTGTTTACTTTCTTGCTTTGTCTGTCTTTGGGTTCGCCTTTATCATCTGTATTTCGCTCTTCGCTCACTACCTTCTCTTTTTCTTGCTCTTCATCCGGTTGGCTCGTCCTTTCGGTCTTCGCGCTCGCCGTCTTCTGGGCCGTTTCGGCTTCGTTTAATCGAAGCTCGAGCTCGTCTCGCAAGGCTTGGAGTCTATTGGTTATGACTTGCCGTTGCGGAGTTTCTTCCTCCTTTTCTACTTTATTCTCCGTTTCCACAGTATTCTTGTTCTTCTGCTTCGTCAAAGCCGCTCGGATTTTTCGTCGGCGCTCTTTTTGTTCGAGTTCGAGTTGTCTGTATTTTTCTAAAGTGAAAGTTGAAGCAGTCGGCGACGACTCGGACGCTTGAATAGGAGGAGGAGGAGGTTCAAACGACGACGACGATGCCGGTTGGGAAACCGGTGGATTGCACATTAGACCCAACAAACTTGGCGCGGCTAATGCCATGTCCCGCAGCGTCTTCGACGATTCGATGCCAGAAAGCTCCTCGAGGGAGGGCGGGTTCTCGAGTATCGCTCGAAACTGAGACACGCGTTCCGCGTACGACTCCCCGCTCTCTCTGTTGAAATAGAAGAACTTTTTGTACTTTGCAAGTTCGTGCTTTATACAAAAGACACGCGCGTCGGCGTTTTTCAACGGCCAGATCAACGAAACCACTTTCGATGCGCTTCGATTGAACGAAGCGATGCGATCGATACCGCCTTCGTTTTTCCTGAACTCGATTATCACTTTCGGCTCGTGCTTGTTGCCTAAGAAATACTCCTGACGAACTATTATGTCACCCGACGTACCGAGTAAAGGCCGAACTTTTTTCGATTTATCCTTTCGCATTCGAGAACAAGAGGAGAGAACGAGCAACGGTTCGAACATGGCGTGGAGCACTTTAGGAATGTTCTCCACTTCAACATCCACGTGATGGATGAATGGCTCGGTATTGCCGCTATTGGTTTCTTGATTTTCTTTCCCAGTGCTTTCTTGCTTTTCGTCTCGGTTTGCATCACTCTTAGGGAGAATAAGAATAGGCACTCGCAGAGACGTACTCGCGTTGAGGCCACTCAGTCTTTCTTCGAGAACGTCAAACTTTGAAAACTGCGAGGCGCAGTTTTCACCGCGTCGAACGAGCTGTTGTCCTCGTTCTTGTTCTTCTTTGTTTTTATCGTCGTCTTCGTTCATCTTCGTTGGAAACATCGCGTTCTCTTGAACTCGATTCTTTTCTAGTATTTTATCGCGTCTCGTCGCTTCAATCAGTTTTTGCTCCGTCGCCTCTCCGTTTGTTGCCTCTCCGTCCGAGATTTCGCGTAAAACGCCACCAGTTTCTAGCTCAGCTCGCAAGCATCTCTCGGACTGACGCAAAAACATGTCTTGATGCGGTCTCAAATTGCATATAGCGGCGATACCTGACGCATTCGCTAAACCTTCAATAGCCGTCGGCCACAAACAACTCGATGATGGCGACGCGTAATCGCCGTGGAAAAACACCGCACTCCTCGTGACGTTCATCTTTTCCATCTTTTCGACCACGTCCTCCGCGACGCTTAAACTCTGTAATCCTTCCGTCGCATTCAAAATAACCAGATCTCGGCTTCCGCACTCTTCCATTCTTGTCGACTTAAACATCAACGCCGCTTGCGATACCGCTTGCGATAACGTTATAAACGCACCACCATTCGTCTGATGCTCCTCATGTTTCAACGACGCGAAAAATTGAAAGACAGATTCCAGATCGAGCATGGAACACCCCAATCGCCTCTTCTTCGTCTTTTGCTTCTTCCTCGCGACGAGCGCATCATCGGCGTTCGCGCTCGAGCAGGAGGCGTCGTAAAACACGCACCCGAACCTTCTCCTCGCGTTTTCCTCCTCCTCCTCCTTTCCCTCTCTCCATCCAAACCCTTCGACGGCTAAAGTCTTCGCCACGGAAACTAAGACATCAATTCTCCTTTTCACCACATGCGAATCACAATCAATCAACTGGTTGAAACTTTCGTCGCCTTCCTCCGATACAGATTGCAACGACCCGTCGACGAGGAAGATCACGTGGTGTGACGAAGATTTCGTCAAAGTCATGCTCTCCGAAACGATGCCCCCGGCACGTAGCGTCGTCATCTTGCCTCGGAAAATTGATCTTGATCTCGGAGATATTTTTTTTTTACACCGAGAGAAATTCAAGCGTTTTTCGAGTATTAATTTCAGAGTTTTGTATCAGAATTTCATCACTTACTCGTGTATTAGATACAAAAGAGATGTTAACGACGACGACGACGATATCGACGCGTTGTTTTCGAAGAAAAGGAATAGGCACAACAGGAGGAGGAGGAGTTCTCGAGAGATGCGCGTCTTGTTGTGTATTTCTCGACGAGGATACGAATACGAACGATGATACGAGAGCAGAGAGGAGCGTCTCATCGTCCTCTTTGGCGTCATCTGCGTTCCCCGGGGGATTTCATCATCATCATCAACAACCGAAAGGATCCGTAACAACAACGAGAACAACGTTTTTTGAGAGAGCTAATAAAGGAAAAGAGAGAAGAGAAAGCAGCACAACGTGCAAGAGCAGTTTTAGCGGCGTCGGCCCGTTTTCGTCGCGCGAGAAGCCCTTCAGGGGGTGGTGGTCGAGAGGATGGTTGTTGCGTCCATGTTGCAAAGGGTTGACCTTTTCGACCGCCACCGAAAAGGTGCAGGCGGACGGCGACGATGATGAGAGGAAACCAGAGCCGCCTTCTTTTAAAGACATCGACGACTCGCACTTGCCTCCGGACTTAAAACGACGCGCGTTAGTCGCGACCATGCGACGATTTCGGCGGAGAAAAGATGCGAAAGCGGTTCAAGAAACGTTCGAGACGTTGAGGAAACATCACCGATATCCCGGGCGAGGCGCGTATAACGTTTTGGTGCACTGCGCGGCGGATAGCGGCGACCCGGAGGCGGCGTTGGAGATTGTGCAGTCGATGGTAGCGGATAATGTGGTGCCAGACGTGACGACGCACCACGGAATTTTGTTGGCGTTTTGTAGGAGTGGGAGGGTGAAGGAGGCGTTCGAGTGGTTGCAGATGCACTGTTTGGGCGTGCCTTCGTCGTCGTTAGGGGAGGAGAGCGGATGGGACGTGCGTTTGAAAGCGCCCGGGGAGGCGGTGCAATTGAGCGAGATTTTCGATGAACAAGATGCAGATGCGGATTTACCCGACGACGACGATGGTACCACGGAGGCGGCGCGAACGATGCATCAACCGGCACCGCAGACGGCTTTGCCGGTAAAATTATTCACCACTTTGTTGAGGTACGCGGCGAAGCACGCGAGTCGAGAGATTTTCCAAGCCACGGAAGTATTGATGTTTCAAATGAACCAACCAAACTTAACGCCCGGTGCGGACGCGTTGGAAGCAAAGCTGCGTTTGGTAGGGACGTGCGCGAACGGAACCTCTCGCGAAGTCGAGGAAGTTTGGCAGATGTTTAAAAACGAGCATAAATCCATGTGGGCCCACAGCGAACGCGTTTCGGCGCACTGTAAAATCGCGAACAGAAAGTTTGCAAAGAAAGGCGGCAAAGAATCCGCGGCATCGGCAAAGAGCCTCGAAATGGCTGAAAATGCGCTGGATACTTTGTTATGGAGGTTAGGCAAACGTGTGTATTCTGATTCCGTGCCAACTGCAAAGTTTTCGGAAAGGTACAACGTCAAGTATCGCACCGGGTGGTCCGGCGCTCGAGGCTTGGCGGCGGCACAGTTTTTAAAACAACGCGACGCGATGCAAAAGTCGCGCAGAAGAGATGGCAGTAAAGATGCTCGAAATCCGTGGAAATCGTGGCGTAAAGAAACCGCCAGCGCGAGGCAGCATCGAGTGATTGGAGGAGGAACAGGAGGAGGGAGTACCACGACATACGACGAGGATAGGAATAGTTTTAGCACCGAGGACGAGGATGATTTCATGAACCTTGGAGAAGAAAGCGAGGAGATTGTGCTCGACTTGGCGTCGCAATACGCCATTCGCGCGCACGAAAAAGAAGTTCGCGCGGCGTGTAATGCCGTTTCGACGATGTTCGCAAACAGAGGGGATGTGGCGAGAGCGAAAGAGGCGTTTCAGATGATGACGGCGAACGAAGTGCGACCCGACGTGTATTCGTTCACGGCGTTGATGCGCGCGGAATTGAACGCGTTCTTATCCCCTCTATATCATCATCACTCTCACGACGGACGAAAAGAAGGAGTTAAAGAAGAAGAAGTAGTAGAAGAAGAAGTTAAAGAAGAAGAAGAGATTACCCGGAAAACATTCATCGAAGACGACATCCACAAGAACGAAGATGAGGACGAATTGGAGGATCGATTGGATGCAACTTTCTCGAGAGTAGAAGCATTGCGAGAGCGAATGTTGGACGCTGGCATCGTCCCTGATGCGGCTTCTTTTGTCACGGAGCTCGTTCTCGCTGGAAAATTCTACGCTTCCATGATGGAACGCGACGGAGCTACTTTACGTTTGGTTCAAGATCGTCGACGACGCGTGTCCAACATTTTACTTCGAATGCAAAGCTTGCACGTCAAAATGGATGCTGTTGCGTATAACGCGTTAATCGGCGCTTTATCGAGAAACAACGACGTCGAATCGGCATTTAAGGCGTACAAGTCTATGGCGTCTTCAAACATCACGCCCGATGCGGTGACCTTTTTAGAACTCTTCCTCGCGTGCGAGCGACGAGGACGCGAAGTTTCGGACGTCTTGGCGCACTTTCCATATCCAATGCACGGCGAAAAGAGAGAAGACATGATGCAGACGGCTTTGAGCGATATGAACGACTCCAGCGGCGACCCGTTACTGGTTAAGGCCAGGGAATACGTGGACGAAGCCGAAAGAGATATGGATTTATACGGCGTGGCGCACACCTCGGAATCGTTGACTGCGCTCGCGCTCGCCAGAGGTAAATTGCGTCAACCGGACAAAGTCGTCGATCTCTTTGAAAAGCACTTCAAAGCGAGCAGTGATATAGCCGACGATCGATTTTATGCGACGTGCGTGCAAAGTTTATCGAGAATCGATCCGAACGAGGCTATGCGCGTCTTTGACGAAGTCTACGAGAGCACATCCGACAAGAACAACAACAACAAAAATCCCATCCGTCCAAACCTTTACGCGTTAAACGCGTGCGTCGCGGCGTGCGCCGAACTCCGCCAAATCTCCGAAGCTCGCAAACGCGTCTCCCAATTCGTCAAAAACAACCCGGCGACGCCGCTGTCCTCGGACACGTTGGACGCTCTCTTCAAATGCGCCGCCGCTTCCGGCGCGTTCGCCGCGCAAGCGCCCGTCATCGTCAAAGAACTCGTCAACCAACTCGGCGTCGTCCCGTCCAAAAAAATCTTCCGTCAACTCTACGAAGGCGTCGGTCTCGCGCACGAAAACGACCGCAACGTCTCGAAAACTTTAGCGAGAGATATCTTTGGCGACAGCCACGCGAAGAGATACGAAGAGGAACTCAAAATGAAAAGTAGTAGTAGTAGTAGTGCGAAGAGCGACGTTTTCGACGACGAAGAAGAAAAAGCAGAGAAGAATAACAACAGTTATCATTACGACGAAGGGGAATTCTTCGATGAAGACGACGACGATGACTTTTGATACCACTACGCGTAGTCATAGTAAGACGTAAGCAGAGGAAAGGCGCAGGAGCACGAGCGGATGATTTTTTTTTTTCAAAAACGAAAAAGCGGACAAAAAACAAAAAAAATGCAAAACTCTCTCCTCACAAAATCGCATCATCGCTCTCCCTCAGCGCATCAACGAACGACTCTAGAGTGCGGACGCGCGCGCATAAAAACGGACACATACACACGCACGCAAAAGAGAGAGATTTAGAGAACAGTTTGAGGAAATGCGGAAGAGTACTACTACTCCTGTCGATGATGAAACCGCGTCGCTTTTGAACGCCAATACTCCGACTTTGACGGAAACGACGACCGAAAAGATGACGATGATGATGCGCGGCTCAATTTCGAGAGAAGAAGAAGAAGATTCGTCAAAGTCGCCGTCCTCCTCCTCGTCCTGGTTTCCGTTTGCATCTAAACTCGTCGGCGTGAAGGTGCTCGTTTTGATCGCCCTCGCGTTTTACGCGGTGTCTGTGATGACGGTAACAAAGACGACGACGGAAACGAGTTCACCGATGATGATGATTGAAGGAAAGAAAGGAGAGTTGGAAACGTTGAAACATTTCTTCGAGAACGCCAGATTGTTTTTGACGAGAAAGAGAGGAGGAGAGATGGAAATTAACGGCGACGGCGCGTTGCTAATTTCCACCACGTCCTCAAAGCCATCTTTGGGCGAGGATGACGCGAGAGAGACTTTGACGACGACGACTGCGAAGAAGAAGAAAGAGGAGGGCAGCGAAGAGGAGAAGCGTCGACGAAAGGAAAAAGAGGAGAAGGAACGAGAAGAAGAAAAAGAAGAAGAAGAGGAAGAAGCGTTGGAAGAACTATTAGTCGGCGTGCACGACCAAGTGTACGGGAAGAAACATTTGATCGATAAGAGCATATTGCGTAAACGAGAAGGGAAAGAGTTGCCTATTTTCATTCACATTCCAAAAGCTGGAGGGACTTCGGTCGAGGCAATGGTCGCCAACGTCGGCGCGAGGATTGGAAGTTGTAACAGCAGAGAGACGAACGGGGCGTCGAACGAAGCCGCGAGGCCTTACGAAGTGCACCCGGCGTGGGACGTAGGAAAAGCGGAAGATTTTCATTCGCCGCCGAAGGTGGCAAAAGGGAAGACGTATTTAGAAAATTCATTCACGACGGTGAGGAATCCGTATTCGAGAGCCGAGAGCGAGTATTTCTGGTACCTTTTAAGAAAGTACCCGAAAGAGTACGAGTTGTTGCAAAGCTCGACAGATAATTGGCAAACGTACGTCAACAACGAAGGAAAAGTGTATTACTATAACGAAGTTTTAAATCGAGCGACGTTTGATGAACCAAAACCGTCGTGGATGTCCTGCGAAAAGTTTGGCGTCTGGTTGAAAGATTCGAGCGAATTTGTTTTGAAGAATAATTTATTGGAGTGTTATCGACTAGGCAAGTATAGCGAAGGGAGCATTGCGGCGTGCGACGAGACGTTATCGCGCGCGAACGGCGGGAAAGGCCCAATAGAGAGCGACGGGTCGAGCACGATAATCGGGAAAGACCACACGCACCACGTGCCGCAATACGTTTTAGGACGAACGGCGGAAAGAGTGTTTAGCATTGAAGATTGTTTCGACGATAAGGAAGGTTTTTGTACGGACGTTCGAACAAAGTCGAGCAATACGGACGCGGTGATGCAACCAAACTTGATGTCGTATTTACGAGAAAAGTTCTCGCCGAAAATTACCCCAGAAGTGGTCAATTCCATCTCCGGGAACAAAGATTTGAACAAAGCGACGTTGAGTCAGTGCTGGCGAAACGGGAACATGCCTTCAGAGACGATCTCGAACTTCTTGAAAGCCTACGACGTTGATTTTGAAAAGTACGGGTACAGCAAAGAGCTTCCCGGAGGAAAACAAAAGAGCGCTGTTTTGACATCATCATCATCATCTTCTTCTACTTCAGAGGCTGAAATGGGCCACGACGAAGAGGAGGAAAAATCGTTGAAAAAGATGTCCACTTCTTGGGAGAAAGCGCAAAAAAATCGCTTCGAGAAAGAAGACGAATTGAAATCGTTAGCCGAGGCGAGAAAGCAAGAACTCGAAAAGCAAGCCAAGCTGGCGAAAAAACAAGACGAGGAAATTGAAAAGCTGACGCGAATGTCCAGCGAACTCGCCGACGCTAAGATCCAAGCGGAAATCGAACTCGAGGAAACGCAAAAGCAAATCGCAGAAGCGCGCTTGAAACGCTCGAAACGCATCGTGAAACGTCGACGTAGTACTCGTAAACTTTTAGGTGGCAATAACGTGGAAATTCCCAGGGCGGCGACTTTAGAGGCGTACGACGAGGAGGATTTACCCGCCGACCGCGAGGGAGGAGGACGTCTGGGTGTCGTCGTCGAAGACAAAGAAGAAGACAAAGAAGAAATCGAACGAGAACAAGGAGACGCGTCCGTCTTAGACTTGGACCACGACGAACCGACGAACCGTAAAATGCTCTTTTGCGCGGGCGGCTTGAGAGTACCGAGAGTGCACGTGGAGAAAGATAGCGAAGTTGGATGGGCGGTGTGGAATACGAACAAAGAGCTGCGAGACGAAATGATCGAAAGAGGCGAGCTCGCCACTTGATCTTTCTTCCGCGGAAGTACTAATAATAGATAGAGCTTGTAAAACGCCAAAAGCAGTATATAGTCGTAACTAGCAGTATCTGCGTCGTACACTGTAGCAGCGGTAATTAAGCAATCTTTATCGTGTAATATGTAAATCACATTAAAGAAATTTAAATAGAAGTTATTGATTATGGCTAATAATAGTAAATCGTCTCTCGGATACTACGTGTGTTGTGAATCGCTCTTCGATTCTCTCTCTCTCCCTCCTATATCTTGTGGTGGTACATTTTATTCTTCTTCGATTCGGTTTATTTTATGGTTCTCTTTCTCGTTCGTGTCTTTGCTATGGTCCAGCGCTGTATGCCGGTCCAATGCCTTCATAAAGCGTGACTTGTAACGTCCCGCCCGAATACTTATTCACCATATCCGCGGTGGTTAAGTTGTAATCCTCCTTGGCGACCGTGTACCCCTCGATGTAATCCTTCATTTCCGGAACAAAATGTTTGCGCGCGTGCTCTTTAAGACCATCCGGAGTGATAAAATCCTTCACAAACTGCGTAGCTTGCTTGGAAATCTTAAACGCCTCCTCCGGGTGGCTCTCCGCCCACAAAAATTTCTCGTGCAAATCCGACATGTCCTCGTTCAACGGAATGTAATGCACCCACGGGGTTATGTCATCGTAAAACGAATCACGCATCATCGTTTCGTGATGGAACAAAACACCCGGCATGGCCAAGAATCGAAACGTAGACTTCCACGACGTCCCGCCGCCGCCTCCGATATCGACCAAATATTTATACTTTTCAAACTGACAGGCGTTCCACACGTCTCCGCTAGAAAAGAGTGGGATTCGATCGTCGATGCAATTCTCAGCCGGCGCTCGCGGATTACTGTCGCTAAATTTGATGTCGTAGTTGTCCGGATATTTGTTCGCAATGATCGCCGCTCGCAATCTCGGCGGCACGCGGTGTCTCACGTCCGTATCCGAGCGACCTCGGTTATCCAAGATGTTCTCTTGAATAGTATCGATATCTTTGTCGCACAATCCCGCGATTCGCACGTATCTGTTGGCATCCAACGTCCCAACTTTCGGGTACGCTTCCAAGTAGTGCCAATCCGAGCCTCTCCAGACGGCTTTGTTCAACAGCTTATCGAATGCTTTTCTCTCCGCGCTCTCCGAATTGTAATTCTTAAAATCCAACCTCGCGCTCGCGCACATCGGTTGCTTCGGGTCCGGATTCTTCGTGGAAAACCAATCGCACTGCGTTTTCACCGGATCGTACGCGTGCGCTAAACACGGCGTAAACGGCAACGTCGGCGCTTGCGATAATCCAATCATTCTCTTGTTATTCTTCGGTACGGTACCGAACGAGAAAATTCTCGTCGGTAAACTCGGGCACCCTTTCTCCGAGTCGATGCACTCGACTTGCGGGAAATCCGAAGTCACCCACGGCACGTGAAACGGCGCTTGCCCGGCTTTAAATCTCTCCGGAAACTCCTTCGGCATGATCGCGTTTAAGAACTGAACAACCCCAGAGGATCGATCGTCCACGTTTTCCGGTGTCCCGGTTTCTTTAATCGTCCACGATTTAAACCCGTACTTCTCCGTCCACGTGAACAAGTGCGTCGGCATTCGTTTTTGTTCCGGCAAGAGTGCTTCTCTGGTGTCCAAAATGTCCTGGAACGTGGTCACGTCCCAGCTGTGATCTCCGGGTAACAAGAACCCTTCCGGGATGCAATTCCCGCCTTGGCATCTTTGCCAGACGGAAACCACCCCGACGACTGCTCCGGTTAACGCGAGCGCGGAGACTAAGATGGACGAGAGGTATTGAAACGTCGACTCTCCGCTTTCTTTTTCATTCGTTCGCTGCGCGTCCCTTTTTCCATCCCGATCGCGGCCACTGCTACTTAACAGCGACGATTTCTCGCCGTGTTGTCCGTTGTTGTTGTTCTCGTGAGAACTACTACTGAGCGATCGACCCATACTTATTATATATATATACACTCGTTCTTCTCTATTTCTCTCTTCTCTTCTTAAACGTGCGCGCGCTGCTGCTCGTAATAGAAAGAAGATTTGATGATGATGATGATGATGATGCCGCGGCTTCAGAAATGGGGGAGCTTTTTTCTACCACGAAAGCAAAAGTCTCTCTCTCTCTTTCTCTCGAGCACAAAACACCCAACCGCGCGTATGCGAGAAGAACTTCTTTATTCCGCTTTACGAGAATGAAGAAGCCTCTCTCTGACCTCTCTCTTCTTCTTCTTCTTCGAAAGAGCGCGTTTGAGAGAGCACAAGTTTTATTATTACTCTCTTTTGTAAGAATACGTTGTTTTTCTCTCTTTCTGTTTGCTTGGAAAAATGAAGCTTTCTGTCCGTGCTTTTTCGTCCTCTTTTTTCATTCTTTCTTTTTCGTTGAGAGTTCTCGTTTTGGAAGCTCTTTTTCTCCACCAGCTTTACTGAATGAATGCTTTTTTCAAAACGAGAGGACGAAAAAGTCGAATCGACACCCAACACCCTCTTCTCTCTTTGACTGTTTTTGTGGGAAAACTCTCTTCTTTCGATTCGTTTTACTCAACCACACAAATAACTTTTCCCTACTCTCTATTCTTCTTTCTCTGAAGACGCACTTGCGTAACTCAAAGAGAGTTTTTAAAGGTGGTTTGAAACGCACAGAGTTTACGAAAGGTCTTGTTCTTTCTTTCGTTCTTTCTCTCGGAACTTTATACATCGTAAAGAAGAAAGAAGAAGATTTATAAGACAAAGGGATTTTTGCCGCGGGATTAAAAAGCGCATTTTGTTGGAGGGAGATTTAGATACGACACACAGAAAGATGATCGAGAACAGTGTCGGCGAGGAGCAACCTCTGATCAACGGAAACCATAATAATGGGTCTTCCTCCTCTTCTTCTTCGTTGCCGACGTTGAAGAAGACGGTTGGTTTTGTCGCCTTGGCGGGCGCGACAGTTTTAGCCACGGCGGGGACGATGAGCAAGATGAACAACAGTGAACAACAAAAACGCTCGTTCCCGTGGTTAGGATCTGTGGACGGGTACCCGACCGAAACGTATTCCGATCCAACGAACTTTGATCAATCCATCGCTGGGAAGAAAGAAGGGCAAGAATTTCCAATCTTTCTTCACATTCCGAAATCTGGAGGGACGTCGGTGGAATCTATGGTTGGCGCCGTCGGCGGTAAGTTGGGATCGTGCAACTCGGAAGATTTAGGTTTGACGAGACCGTTTGAAATTGCCCCGGCTTGGGTGGTGGGAAAATCGGAAGACTTCCACTCGCCGCCGGCGACGAGACACTTGAAGAACTCGTTCGTCACGGTGAGAAACCCGTACGCGAGAGCGGAATCTGAATTCGCGTGGTTCAAGGCGAGATATTTTCACGAATCTCCCTTGGACGCGGGCTATAGCGAGAAGAACTGCGAGGAGTTTTCCGAGTGGATTCATACCGTCACGAGATGGGTGTTGAATTCGCCGTTGATCGAGTGCTACAGAGAAGGCGAGTATTCCGACAGCGCCATGGCGGAGTGCGACTCGAAGATTCCGCCGACGGAGGACGAAGTCAACGCGTGCGTGGCGGAGAAAACCGCCGGGGAGATGGTGTGGAAAGATGCGTTCCCGATTTGTGCGGACATGTTAGGTGCGGTTACGTGGCACCACTCGCACCACACGCCGGCGTACATCATCGCCAGACACGCGGAATACGTGTTCCCGTTGGAGACGTGCATGATCTCCGACGTCGACAAGAAGTGCATGGACCCGAGAACCGGAAACATGCAAGACAACTTGGTGAAATACTTGAAGGAAAGAGTATCCAGCAAAATTGAGTACACGGAAATGAATGTCGTTCACAGAGGCACGGAAGTCGGACAGTCGGTCAAGCCGGTCGTGACGTCGTGCTGGACCAACGGGCACATCTCCGATGAAGATGTGAACAACTTCAAGGCGGCGTACGCCATCGACTTCCAAAAGTACGGCTATTCCTCGGAAGTTCCGACGCCTGGGTACGACCAAGCGCCCCAAGTTGGCATGTCAGAGAAAGAAAGAGTGGTACACAGAGGTGACTCTGGCGCTTCTTCTTCCACCAGCCGACATTCCTCCTCCTCCTCCTCCTCATCAAAATCCTCTTCTTCGTCGAGAAGAGGCCAATCCACCACTAGAAAACTTCTCTCGATCAACGAGTGGACGTCCAAACTCTTCGGCGGCGAGAAAACGGAAAATCCTTCCACCCAAGCATTTCCCTCCACAATCGCGCGAGCCGGTAAAGCGCAAGGCTCGCACAAAACCGTTCGAGTCTCCGATTTTACCCCGAACTTAGGCACCGACGAACGGTGGCCCGTCGTAGAAAACTTTGGTCACGATTCTCAGTTGCTGGAATTTTACCCGTCCTGCCCGCCGCCGGATTGGGACGCGAGCGCGCAAACGACCGGCTTACACGCCAGCAGATCGTTGAATTAAAAAAGGAAGAGTTGAAGAACTGAAGAAGAAGAAGAAGAAGAAGAAGAAGAGAGAGATTACGACGCGGATGATGATTTACGTTACTTACGCACACACTACTTTATTTTAACGAGCTTGAAAAATGTTTTAATACATGTAAGTTAATACACACATTAATAATAATAAACCTTCTTCTACGTACGCGCTACGCATAGTAAAACGCATAAACATTTTCAAACAATGCTACTCTTCACGACGATGCACCGTAATCGTACGAATACTTTTAGAGTAAACAACAAAGCGCTCGCGCAAAAATCCTCCCTCTTGACATTTGAGTCCCTAAACGTGTCTCAAACCATTCCGCGGGAAGAAAACAACGAAAAATCCATCCTCACAACTGAGAGTACTAAGAAGAAGAAGAAGACGAACAGAGAAGAGCTGCACCACTACCGCCGCGTGCAAAACACCTTTTCTTTCGTGTGCTCGTACGTAGCATGGCTTTTTCTTCTTTCTCCGAGCGCGACGCGCTCTTAGAAAATGATTCCGAACACCACGTTGAAAGGTCCATCCCCATCGGGATGGAAGCGTCGACTTCTTCCAATCATTCATCGTCATCTTCCTCTTTCGCATCGAGAATCACGACGAAATCATTCGCCCTCGGCGTCGCCGGGATGGTTCTGTTCGCCTACGGTGGGCACACGGTGAAACAGAAAATGCTCGGGGCCGAACACGGAGGCGATGCGGTGCGTTTTTATCGTTCGACTTTGAGACGTTTCAGAGCTCTCGTTTTTTCTCTCTTTTGCCGCGGGGGGTGATGGGTCGTGATGCCGCCGCGGTTTTTCTTTCTCTTCTTCTTCGTGTTCTTTCAGATGAAAGAATCATCCGCATCGAAAGAAGAAGAACGAGGAAGATGATGATCTGTTCTTCTCGAGTTTTTCTTTTCTTTCGCGAGTTTGATGCGTTTTCCTTTCGATCGTCTTCATCCTCCGATGACGAGCGCTTTTGGTCACGGGAGAGATCAACACCCAAAAGGTCTCCCGAAAAGAGAGATGTGGAGAGAAAACGACGACGTTCGCGGAGAGCGGACGGTGGACATTTTTTATCGATTTGCCCTCGAAACTCACCTTTTAAATACCTCTTTTTGTTTTACTTTTATACATGCAGCCGTTAACGAACGAATCCTTGGTTGAAATCTACGACGCCATCACGCAATCCCGGCTCCCGGGCAACGCGGATCGAAGAAACGATCCGCTGTTGAAAGCGGCGGAGAAGGATTTGCCGAACATCGGCATCATTAAATCCGTGGATCCGACCTGGCAAGCGCAGTCGGGGTGGCATCATCACCCGGTACCTGGGGATGACGCGCAAGAGGGGAAGTTTACCATGTGCGTTCCCGGTGAGTGGGATAACTCGTACACGTATAACTTTTTGTCCTTGTTTAGAAGCGGCATGTGCATTAAAGAGGTGAGAACGGATATTCAAAACGGCGATTTTACCGGGTGCGATATCCGCGTGTTTAACCAGTACGCGTTTATTTGGAGGAACGATTTTAAGGTTGGGAACCAAACCGCGCGATCGGAGGAGAACTTCTTCGGTCCTCCGGCCAAGTTGCACTCGAACGTGGTTGATTTCTATTACGCGCACGAGTCGCCGGATCATTACGGTTACGAGTTGAGAGGCGATACGGAATATTCCAAGAAATCGTTGAAAAACATGCAATATTTGGCCTGGTTTAACGGCGATCCGGATTCATCGCATCGATCGAGTTTGTGGTTTCCGTTTGGCCCGTCTATTGGTGAGTTATTGAGAGACTACTCGTTGTTTTCTATGCCGAGAGAGAAGAGAATTCCAGTCATCGGGTGGATGTCTAAAGATTGCGTGTTGAGAGAACGCATCAACGTGTTGGTGGAAATTTCCAAACACTTTCCAGTGTTTAGCATGGGGAGATGCGAGCAAAATATTCCGCCACCGGCGAATGACCCAGGACGTTTGGGTGACTTTGGCGACCAGCAAAAAACCAAAGCGCAATACATGTTTTACTACGCGTTGGAGAACGGCATTCAGTGCCCGCACTACATGACGGAGAAGATTTGGGACGCGTTATCGAGAGGTTCGATTCCGATTTACATAGGCTGGGACGGCATGGAGGAATACATCCCTTCTAAAGATGCAGTTATTGATTTGAGAGACTTCTCTACTCCCGCGGAATTGTCCAAAAAGTTGACGGACATCGCGACGAACGACGCGGCGTACGCCAAGGCGCACGAGTGGAGAACGAAATCGCCGGATCAGTGGCCACTGAAGTTCCGCAACTTGATACGTCAAGTCAGTTCGGACATGAAGTTTGGCATTTGTTCGACGATGAAGGAGGGTCCGAAGAACCATCCAGCCGCGGTGCCAACGGAGAAGTGCGATCGTTCCGTGAACATTATGGGCATGCCGGTCACGGAGTACCCGGGGAGAGAAGCCGCGTGGTGGGAAGTTGCCGGTTGGAAAGTTGAGACGGCGCACAAGGTGGACAGCAGCGCAGTGGCAAGAGTTGAGATCCAATCGCCGTTGAAGTTCTTGACCAAAACTTGCGACGATCACTCGGTCGATTGCTTTCACACGTTGAAGACGGCGTCGGCAAAGATTGGGAATCAAGAACAGCCGAGACGCAACAACAACAACAATAACAACAACAACAACAACAACAACGGCGGAGGCGGAATGCGAAGAGCGGAGAGCGGTAACAACAACAACCAAAACAACAACAACAACAATAACCAAAACAAGGGAGTCAGTTCCAACGGTATGCGACGAATGAAAGAGAAAGGCGACGGGTTGCCCGATTACGTCAGCACCGTGGACGTGCGCAAAGGTAAAACCCCGGTGCGTTTGAGTAACAACAACGGTTCCTCGCACAAGGGCGAATCGCACGGTCGCGAGGAAGACTACGGACCAGTCTTGTCTAGAAAGAACTCCTTGAAAACCGCGAGCATGGGTGAATCCGAGTTGCAATCGGAGGAAGACGTAGAAACGACGACATCGACGACATCGACGAAAAAGTCAGGTTCCAAGTCCTCCAAGAAGCACGAAACCGAGGAAGAGAAAGAAGAACGACTCAAGGAGGAAAAAGAGGAGAAAAAATTAGCCGCTAAAATCGCCAAACGCGAAGCCGAAGCGTTAGAACGCGTCCACGAAACCGTCGCGGACTTGCCGGTGATCAAGGAAAAAAAACCGACGGCGCCACCCCCGCCCGGGGAAGCGAAGCACGACGTCACGAAAACGACGGACGACTTTGACGCCGGAGCGCCGAGCGCGGATAAAGAGGAAGTGGAGGCTTTGAAAGAACGGTTAGCGCTGTTGAGTCAAGTGTCGAGCAAGAAATCCTCCCGCGGCCACCATTGAGCAGCGGTAACGGATTTTAGCACATTTTTTACTCGACGAGATGAACGAGAGAGAACGAGAACAAGAACGAGAACGAGAACGACGGGAGAGGACATGTAAGTCCAAAATCATCACCCTTTCTCCTTCTTCTTCTCCTTCTCCTCGAGGAGATCCACCGACCGCGAGGTTGTTCGTCTTCTTCTTTTCGCGCGGGCGTAGAAAGCGCTTTTACGCCCCCGGTGAAAAATTTGAAAATTTTAGCCATATAAGAGTTTGCGCGTTTGCGCGCGCACACATATACATACACACACGCACACGCGGGAGAGACAAAGAGAGACAGAGAGAGAGAGAGAGAATACGAGAGAGAGTCAGAGAGATTATTACAGAGAGAAAAGAGGTTTTTATTAAATGCTATTTATTACTATTATTCTTTATATATACGCACACCAGAGACCCAGAGACAAAGACCCTAAACGTCCAATGTCCCAATTTTTTCTTTCTTTTTTTCTTCCTTAGAAACACTTGAAGGGGGAGACGCACTCGTTCTCTCTCTGGATACTTACGCATTAAAGCACCGTCTCTCTCGTTCTCTCTCTCGCGTTGTGATCGTGAAAAGCGATACTCTCATGAGGGCGCAGTATTATCGATCGGTGGAGGATGACGTGGAGCAACGACGCGTGAGCACTCTCGGGGAAAATGATGATGACGATGAAAGAGATGATGATGCCGCGGGGAAAGGATTTGGATCTTCGCCTTTTTCTCGCGTCTCCGCGTTTGCGCTCGGTGCGGTGGCGTTGTTAGGTTTTGGCACGATTGCGAGTAGTAGGAGTAGTAATAGTTATAATAGCGCGAGAGGAAGCGTGTCGTTTCGATTGGGATCTCGGCATCACTCTTCTTCTTCTTCTTCTTCTTCGTCGTCTTCTTCTTCTGCGAACAGTCGTTTAGGCGATGGCCCGGACGGAGCTCCAATTTGTAGTCAAGACTTGCGGATGATTGAAGACAAGATGAGCGACGGCGCGAACGCGAACGATCCGATCAAACTCGCCATTCAGAACGATATTCCGAACCTATCGGTGTTTCCATCGATTGACCCGAACTGGGCGCATCATAAGAGTTCGTGGTACCACACGCCGGCGTTTAGCGGGAGCAGCGGCGACGACGGGTTCGTCATGTGTTTACCCGGGGAGTGGGACGATTCGTACACGTATAACTTTGATTCTATGTTTCAAGAAGGCATGTGCATCAAAGAAGTGAGAACGGATGTTCAAAATGGCGATTTTACCGGGTGCGACGTCAGGGTGTTCAGCCAATTCGCGTATATTTTCAAGAATGATTTCAAGCAAGGGAACATCACGTCGAGAGCGGAGGACAACGTTTTTCATCCGCCACCGAAACTGAGTTCAGATGTGGTCGATTTCTATTACGCGCACGAATCGCCGGACCATTACGGTTACGAGTTGAGAGGTGAATCGGAGTACTCGCAGAAATCGTTGGCGAATATGCAGTATTTGGCGTGGTTCAACGGCGATCCGGATTCAAACTTGCGATCGAGCGTCTGGTACCCGTTCGGGCCATCCGTTGGGTCTTTGATGAGAGACTTTAAGTATTTTACGAAAGCAAAGGAAGAGAGAATCCCAGTCGTCGCGTGGATGTCCAAAGATTGCGTCCAGCGCGATCGCATCAACTTGTTGGTGGCGTTGTCGAAGCATTTTCCGGTGTTTAGCATGGGGAGGTGCGAGCAAAATATCGCACCACCGCCGGACGATGTGGGACGTTTAGGTGACTTCGAACAGCAGCAGGAAATGAAATCGAACTATATGTTTTACTTCGCGTTGGAAAACGGCGTCCAGTGTCCGCACTACATGACTGAGAAAATATTTGACGCGCTGACGAGAGGTTCGATTCCGATTTACATCGGTTGGGACGGGTTCGACGATTACATCCCGTCCAAAGATGCCGTGATTGATTTGAGAGATTACGCCAGCATCGACCAGTTAGCGGCGAAATTAGCTCAAATTGCCACAAGCGAGAGCGAATACAATAAATTCCACGCGTGGAGACGCAAGTCGCCGTCGGAGTGGCCGCTGAAGTTTCGCAACTTGGTTCGCCAAGTCAGCTCGGATTTGAAATTCGGCATTTGCTCAACTTTGAAAGAAGGACCGTCGAAACATCCACCGGTAGAGCCGTTCGGCCGAGCGCCGACGGACAAATGCGACCACGGCGTGAACATCATGGGAACTCCAGCCAATCAGTACCCGGGGAGACCGGCGGAATGGTGGGAAGTTTTAGGCTGGAAAGCGGATACGGCGGGAGAGGTTCCCAAAGTCGAAGTCGCGGACCCGAAACAATTCTTGACGCAAAAGTGCGATAAAGTGCATCACCCAGAGTGCTGGGATTTGAACATGCCCGGTTTAGTGTCATACGCTGAGGTGTTGTACGCGTCCGAAGCGGACGATAGCGAGGAGGACGCGGAGGAGTCCGGAGTAGAAAACGAAGGGGAAGATGAACAAGAGGTTGAAAAAGCGCACGAGTCGTTCGTCGAAGTCATGGAAGACGTCGTGGACGAAGTCGAAGATGCCTTCGACGGCGACGATGAAGACGACGACGCCTTATCCGACGACAGCAGAACATCTAGCAACGAGAGAAGTCACTCTTCCCACCACCACCACAGAGACGACGACGACGAGGACGAAGAAGAAGAAGAAGACGAAGACGAGGACGAGGACGAAAGCGGAAGCAGAAGCGACCTTCAAGCCAAAGGCAAAGAAGTCATCGGAATGCTCGAAAACCCAGCGACGACGCCGTCCGACCTCCTCCTCCTCCGAAAAGAACTCGAATTGTTAGAAAAAGAAAACGCGCTCCTGACGGTGAAAGAGAAAGCCGCTCGATTGGGCGTCGAAGTATAACGACACCGACGCCGCCTTTTCGCCGCGTCGCCGCCGAAGCCGCCGCCACCTCCACCTCCACCACCGCGACCAGAACGTTTGTAAGTAGCTCCTCTTAGTCTTCGCGCGACTCTTGGATACCGTGTAATCATTATTTAAATCGTAACACTATGAATAATAAAACGCTCTCTTTCATCGCCGACGCGCTTTCGAGGGCGGAATATTTCTCTTTTCAGCATATTCTCTCTCCTTAGAAGTTGACCTCCCCCACTCGTGCACATATTTATACATCGAACAAAACTTTACTCCGGGAAGAAGACAAAGACAAAGAAGAGGAGAGGAGAGGATCTCTGAGACGCGTAAAACACACACACACACACACAGAGAGAGAGAGGGAGAGATCATGTCCATTAAATCTTCAGCCTCTTCTTCGAGCGCGTTAAGAGGAGGACGACTCCCTCGCATTCCGTTGGGGAAGAAATATTCCTCAACGGATAACGGCGAGACCACGAACAGCGCTTCTCCCTCTTCTTCTTCGAACAACAACAACGTGAAGAATCTCCTCAACGCGCCGTTACAAAAGATCAAACTCCCGAACTGGACGTCGATTCCAAACGCCTGCGTGGCGAGCGCCATAGCGGTGTGCTGCACGAACCCGATGGACCGAGCGAAGACGTTGCAGCAGTTACCCGGGAAGAACAATTGGGGCGAGAGTTCGTTCGAAGTCGTGAGGAACATGGCGAAGAGAGAAGGCTTTCTCGCCGGGCCGTATCGAGGGTTACCCTCGGCGGTCGCGAGAGAAGCGAGCAAGAATATGTTTAGAATTGGTTTGTTCACGCCTTTGTTGTTAGCGTTACATCCGCCGGGGAAACATCGAGACGCGCAAACGGGAGAGGAGGTTCCCGTGCCGGCGTGGAAGCGGTTCGTGGCGGGGAGTTTGAGCGGCGCGTTAGGCGCGGTGAGCTCGAACCCATTCGATTTAGTGAAGACTAGGATGCAAGTTCCCGCGGATATGTGCGAATATACCGGGTTGACGAACGCGTTTTCGACGATTATGAAAGGCGAAGGGTGGAAGGCGCTTTATAAAGGGGTCGGCGCGTCCGTGTGTAGAGATATGTTGGGGTCCTCGGTGAATTTAACCGTGCAAAGCGTCGCGAGCGAGTGGATGATTCAGAAAGAGGTGTTTCCACCCGGGTCGCCGTGGTTAGGGGGGGTGTCAGGGGTGTTGAGTGCGGCCGCGAGCGTGGCGGTGATGCAACCGATCGATACGAGCAGAGCGTACGTGTATTTGAAACCGCACATTTTTTCAAACTCGATCGAAGCGATGCGATACATCGTATTGAAAGAAGGACCGCTGAAGTTGTATAAAGGCGCAATTCCACACTTTTTGAGAACTGCGCCGCACTACGCGGCTATGTTCAGCATTTTAGAATACATCACCGGGAAAGAGCGGGTTATAGTCAGAGATTTGAACGCCAAACGATTTCGAGAGCTTGGGATTTTCGATAAAGACGTCTCCAACGAGCTCGCGAAGATGTGTAAAGTTAAAGTGTTCAAACCGAAACAAGAGATTAGCAAAAGCGGCGACGTGGAGAAAGAGATGGTGTTGATCGTGCGCGGGAAAGCGTTGACGCCAAACTCTGGCGTGGCCAGTTCTGGGTCGTATTTCGGCGAGCAATCGTTAATTCACGAGAACCACAGAGCCGGGGAAACCGTCGTCGCGAAAACTTCGACGACGTGTTTAGTCGTCGACAAGATGGATTTCAAGAGAGCCACGTTGCGAGCGCAACGATTACGCGGACAAGTTAAGAAGAGGACAACAAAAGAAGACGAAAAGGACGACGACAAAGATCAAGACCGATTCACGGCGGCCACGTCCGATTTCTCCACCGACGGCGACGCCATGATGGGATACTACGCCAAAAAAATGGACGAAATAGAATATCGCGAACAACTCTCCACGAGCTGGCGAAAGTCGCGCGACAAAAAACTCATCGACTCCGTCCAAGTCTTCAAAGGCATGTCCCCGTACGAACGCGCGTTAATCGTCGAGTCTGCTAAAAAACGCCGCTACGAATCCGGCGAAAAAATCATCCGCGAAGGCGACCGAGACAAGGAGAAAACGTTCTTCGTCGTCCTCAAAGGCCGCGCCGCGATGGTCGCCAGAGACGCCGATTTCGACGAAGACAAACTCATAAACATGAAAAACCCGCAGCAAATCCGTAAAATTGTCCGAACGTTCGCCCCTGGCGGTCATTTCGGCGGCAAAGCTTTATTAACCGGCAATCCTCGCCAAATGACCATCGTCGCTCGAGGCAACGTCGAAGCGTTAGCCATCGACGGCCAAAGCTTGCGAGAGTTGCGAGAGAAAGATCCAAACTTGGTCGAAAAGATTAAAAAGAATTTGAAAAGAGAGAGCGATAAAATCGGCGATTGGAGGTTTAGCAGCATGATGATGGCGTAATTATAATACGTTTAAAATGTTCAGATGTCGTTCTCGCGCGCGAGAGAGAAAGAGTAGTTTTTTGTCGTCAAGACAGCCGTCACATTACCAGCACGCATTTTCACACATGTCCACTACTGTCACCGTCACCGTCCTTTACTTCGCCTCCGCTCGGGAGGCGACTCGAACAGAGTCCGAGCGAATTTCTTTCGCCACCTCTTCCTCTTCCTCCTCCTTTGCGACGACGAACGTGTCCGCGCTTAAAGTCGCTCTGATTGAAAAGCACGGGGAAAAACTCGCTCGGATTTTAGAAACGGCCGCGATATCGGTCGATTGCGAGTACACGGAAGGGGATGAAGATGAGATTCGGAGTGGGAGCGAGGTGGCGGTTATTCCGCCCATTTCTGGCGGGTAGTAGAGTTTTGTAGCTTTTGTGTGATGTGTGTGATCGTCTCGTCGAGTCGTTCGTCGTTCGTGAGTAGTAGTCTAGGAGTAGTTAAAAGTGTAACTGAAATTTTCTTCACTTTAATAAGCGCTTTCTTTCACAAAGTGTTCTTCAACGCTCTCTCTCTCTCTCTCTCTCCATACATACACTCCGAACGCCCGTCGTCGCGGCGACGACGACGAACGAGCAATCATCAGAAGAGAAACGCGATGGGTGGAAAGAAGCCACGGAAAACAATAATTGAAAAACAAAAGCGGAAGAATTTTACGAGCAAGATGAGTAAAAAGAAACGGAAACAGAGGCTAGAGGACCTAAAAGAAGGACGCGCGATACCGGGGTTACCGTGGCAGCTCGCTTGGGACACGAGGCGAGATCAAGTTTCGAGGCAGCGCGTGACCGAGCTCGAAGCGAAAGTGAAAGAGATTGAGGCGCAGATGCGAAAGAAGGAGGAGGCGTTGAAACAGGTCGTGGAAGAGTTGGCGAAGTACGAGCCGACGCCTTTGTGGAAGATTGTCACGGATAAGCAGTACAAAGATATCTTCGAGACGCATATTTTATCGAAGTTGGACGACTTGTCTTTCAGAGTGTTTCGAGAGGTGAACACGGAAA
>Ga0209505_1000449_pt1 | contig 32958 bp, 17 predicted proteins | sample COGITO_mtgs_1103_2_FD_184794 | JGI IMG/M metagenome (GOLD analysis project Ga0209505, IMG submission 184794) | Pelagic marine microbial communities from North Sea - COGITO_mtgs_110331 (SPAdes) (version 2) | ecosystem: Environmental > Aquatic > Marine > Epipelagic ... | reverse complement strand
AGCCGCTCTTTCGAAGAAGTTCATCTTCTTCGTCTTCTTCATCTTCTTCACCTCCTTAAAATCATCTTTTGTTGTTGTCGTTTTATGATGAGTGTGTGTGTTCTGTTTTTTTTGTCACGTTTGTGGCTTGTAACTAAGAGTACCGTACGAGAGCCTTTTTAATATCACAAAACTAAATGTACTAAGTTGATATTTTTTCAGCAAGCCACTAACATTCATTTGTATAATCTCAACCAGACGGCGGAGGGGTAGGAGGAGGCGCACGCGAAATTCCTGGAGGAGGACGCGAAAGTACTTTCACGCCAGGGGGCGGGCCTCTAGATGTGGGATTTACCTTGCTTCCCGTACTAACGCTCTTCCTCAGTATCGGCACCCCCGGCGGTGGACGAGATCGAGTGCTGCCACCGCCAGGGGGCGGATGAATCGTTTGCGCAGACATAGATTGCTGAGGAGTTATTACTGATCCTGGTGGATGGTGTTGATGTGTTGATGGCGGTTGGTATGTTTGCTGCTGTTCTTGCTGCGGTAGCGGCAGCGGCGGCGGCGATGACGAATCAATCTTTGATGGATCGTTGATCGAGGGTGGAATAGTGCCGACTTGAGCGCCTCGAGCATTTTTGGCCCACGCCGGCGGCTTTGTTTGCTTTTTCTTCGCGCCAACGGGAATGATTGGTGGAGGAGGCACAATCTCTCCACCTTTTATTTCTGCATCCACGTCCCCATCGGTGTTGTTCAATCTCTGCTCTTGCATCGGAGAAGTCAGCGTTAATGCTCTGTCAAGTTGCGGTATTGGAGGATTCTGTAAGATTGGTACAACAGATGATGATGACATATTCGTTGCCGTTGCCGTCGTTGCGTCCACGCCACCACCACTACCACCGCCCATTGCTGTCGCGCGAGGTGAGGTAGCTGGCGAGGGTACGAAAAGGTTTGCGCTCGGAGGAATTGAGCCTGCTGTCGGACTAATCGCCGTGTTATTGATTTCGCCGTGCGGCGCACCTAACTTCGGCGGAGCCTTATACGCGTCGTCGTTATCCCTCGATGATACGCCCGCAGTCGCTAAATCTCCCATCATCGTTGGCGGTGGATGTTCGCCTGAGCCGGGTCTCCCGATTAAAGTGTTGCTCGACAAATCATGCTTCATTCCACCTCCTGACATACCATTCCCACCACTGGCGGTGCTGTCGCCAGAATTATTACGATCCAGATGATGATTACCGGCATTCATACCTCCGCCACCATTGTTTGCAACAGTTGTGGATCCGGGAATAAAAGGGACACTTTGAGCCGAAATATCATTGCTGAGAGATCCAGCGACTCCTGCATTCGGTGGTATCATTGGATTCATAATCATCGCGGAAGCGCTCTGAGTTTGCTGGTACCGCTGTTGTTGCATTCCAGCACTTCCTCCACCGCCAACACCAATCGACTGTTGTGGAGGAGGCGCGGTGCCCATCTTTGTCTGATCGTTTCTACCATTCGTATCGCCACTGAATTTATTGCTATTGTTATTTACAGTCCCGGTAGATTTCTTCGAATCATTCAATCCCAGAAAGCTCGAAAAGAAGCTCATAAAAAAAATCGTCGTCAGAAACGGCGGCGCGAAAACAATGACTCTCACGCTTTGTCGTATGACTACCTCGTCACGAGCAAAGCTCGTCTTGAAAACCTTATCGACGTATCGTTCGAGGAACTCTTGAAGTTTTCCCTCGCACTTTTCTAAAATTTTCGTTAATTTTACTCCTTCCTTTGACTTCCACGCTTTGCTTGTGGCTTCGCTAAGCGCAACAGAGAGAATGTTCAAAAACTTACCGAGATAAGGTTCCAAAGGCTTGAGTGCGACTACGATTTTATCTTTAGTCGCGAGAACAGAGTCTGCAAAGGACGAGGACGCATTGTTCCCTGCGGTTTCTTCTTTCAAAACTTCATTCTCATTGAATTCTTTTTGCTCTCCGATTTCTTTCACTTCGAAATTATCGACATCGTTGTCGACGCCTTCGACTTCCTCAGCAATATCTCCTCTAGATTCATCATTTTCGGCGTGCTCTGTCTCTCTTCCATTCGCATTTATTGCATTCTCTTCTTCTTTTTCTTTACGCGCATACTCGGCGTCGTTCTTCTTCTTCTTCTTCTTCTCCTTCTCCTCCTCCTCCTCCTCATAATCATCTTTCTCTACTTCTTTTTCTTCCATATTACCTACCTTTTCTTCCTCCTCTTCGTCCACGTCGTCGCGATCAACCTTGGCATCGGGCGATGCTGATGAAGGCTCACTTTCACGCGTATCGTCGTCGTCGTCGTCGTCGTCATCATCATCATCATCATCATCAACACTATAAAACCCGCGCATATTATTATCACCATCATCAGTGGAAATGTCATCACCAGTGGCCTCATCCGCTGTTTCGTCGACAGAGGACTTCTCTTCTTCGCGGGGTGCGTCTTCTTCTTCCTCCTCCTCTTCTTCTTCTTCTACTCCTTCCCCTCCCTTATTAGCGGCGATTACAGATCCAGACGACGATAATAACTCTTCCAACTTCCTCATCTTATCCTCGTATTCCACCTTTAATTCTTCCAACTGCCTGTCAAAACTTCCTTTCTGTTTCTCAGCTTCGCTCGCGTTTGCTTTCGCCTCTTCGTACAGTCGCGATATGCGCTCAATTTCTTCTTTCGAACCTTTCAGCGCTTCTTCGTTTCGCTCCCTCGCTTCTTTTGATTCTTTCGACAACGATCGAATTTCCATCAACTCTTCTCGCAATTTCTTCAACTCTTCACTTTGCTTCATCTCTTTCGCGTTTCGTTCTGTAAACGATACCTTCAAATCTTCCTCTATTTTCGTCTTTTCATCGACAACTGCATCGCGTTCGCTTTTCACGCGTTCAAGTTCTTTCTCGTGAGCAGCCAGGGTGTCTTCGATTCTCTTCTCCAGCTTTCCACTCTCCGATTTCAACTTATCGTGTTGTTCGAGCAGAATGTTGTGCTTTTCGTGAACTTCGGACATTTTCGTAGACGCTTCGTCGCGCTCTTTCTGCGCAGTTTTCAAATCGGAAATGTGTTTCTCAATTTCTTCTTCGTGTTGCTTCTGTAACACGGCGATTTGGTCCCTGTGCTTCTCTTTTTGCGAAGAAAGTTGTTTGTGGTGCTGCATTTTCATCTCTTGAATGCTACTGTCGTTGCCATCAACTTCGGCGGCGGAGGAGCGCGGCGGCGGTGACGCGTGCGTTGCTTGTGCCGTTTGTTGCTGCAGTTCTTGTTCTTCGCGCCGCTGGTTTTGTAACTTGATTTGTCGCTGTCGCTCCGCTTCTTCTTCTTCTTCTTGTTCTCGCCGTTGTCTCTGTGCTTTTTCTTCTCGTACTCGCCGCTCTTCTTGCTCTCGTTGTTGTTCGAGTTCGCGTTCTCCTTGTTGTCGTTGTTGTTGTTGTCGTTGTCGTTGTTGTTGTTGTTGTTGTTGTTGTTGTTGTAACAAATCGAGCTCTTGCCGTTCTTCTCTTTCGCGTCGCTCTCGTTCTTCTCTCGTTCGCACAGTTCGTTCGTTTTGCGTTGGCGCATTTTCTTCTACTTCTTCTTTGTCTTCTTCATCTTCTTCTCTTTCGTCGATGTTCTTGTTATGACCACCATCGGAGGCATCATCGTTCGCACTCAGCGTCCACCCCGAGGGTTCTTCCCATTGCGTTTTGCCCGTCGCTTCTTCTTGGAAGTAAAACTTTCCAGACTGATCGTCCGTCCAACGCATCCATCCGTTTGAACGAACAATCGTCATCATCGATTCTTCTTCTTTGTCTTCTTCTTCCGCGCTCGCGAAGAGTAAAAAAATCCCTCCTCCTCCTCCTCCTCCTCCTCCTCTTCGTTGTTTCTCGAACGCCGCTGACGCGCCTCGTTCGTTCGTCAACGATGACGCAACGGAAGAAGAAGAAGACAAAGACGAAGAAGACGAGAGCGGAAACGACGTAAACGACGATTTTGGATTTTGAGAAGACGAGAACGAAAACAGAAGACATGATGAAAGTGCGAGGACGACGACGTAGTCGTGGTAAAGACGGACGAGGAGAGAACCAGAAACGATGATGGTGGCAACACCATCTGCGCCCCTTCCCGAGCGTTTCTTCCTCCTCCTTCTCTTTCTCCTCTCTCCCTCCTCTTCCTCCTCAAAGTTCATCTTTTTTTCTTTTTTTACGAGCTCGCGTGGAAAGTTCTATTTTATTATGAACAAAAGTGATGTGATGGTATCTTCTTCTTCTTTTGGAAGAAAAAAAAAAAGAAGAAGAAGAAGAAGTTGTCTCGTCAACCACAAGTCACAAATAAAAGTAGAGAGTCATTGGAGAGATTGATTGAGAGAGATTAAGAAGAAGAAGAAGATCGACGATGAGAGAAGAGAAAGAAGACGAAGAGAATTACGACGATTCAGACGACGACGACGAGCGCACTTTATTCGAGTATAAAGATTTAGCCGGGAACGTGCAAGGTCCGTTTCCGTTGACGCATTTGGAAGCGTGGAATCGAGACGGCTATTTGAGTCGAGAACTGGAAGTTCGTCGTTTACGTACTATTACTAATAATAATATTAATAATAATAACAACAACAACAACAACAACAACAACAACAACAACAACGACGACGACATAAACGTGAACGACTCTTTGTTGGAGTTCACCACGCTCGGTCGAGTGTTGGATGCGCGCAACGAAAAATTGTTGAACAAACGAGAAGAAGAATTCAAAGAAGAAGAATTCAAAGAAGAAGAGAAATTGAAAGAAGACAAACAACAACAACAACAACAACAACAACCAAAGCACGAAACGTCGTCGTTATTAGATGAACGGTTGAAGAACGTGTTTGGCGGCATCATCATTGGTGGTGGTGGTGGTGGTGGTGGTGGCAGCGGCGGCGATGGTGAAAATGCAGTCGACGACGACGACGACGAAACAACAACAACAACGACAAAGAAGAAGAAGAAGAAAACGTATTCTTCGGGGGCGCCTTTCGCGTTCGGCGGCAGTTTCTTGAAAAACGACGATGGAAGCGCTTTAACCGAACGAGATGAGGAAGCGATCAAAAACGTTGAAATAGAAGATGATGACGATGACAAAAGATACGAGAAGAACGACGATGAAGAAGACGAGAACGACGAAGAAGAAGCGAAGCAACACGCGTTGCGACTGTTGGAAGAAGAAGAAGACGGTCAAGACGCGGAGGAGGAAACATCCAAGGCGAAAGCGAAACGGAACCAAGTTCTCGAACAGTTTGAGGACGAGCGCGAGAGCGCGAAATTCGACGTGGACGAACGAACGAGCTTTGGTGGAAAACATCCGAAAGAGATTCCAACGATTGGCGCGAATTTTGGCAAAGGAAATAATGCCAAAGATCCGCGACTTTCCAAAGAGGCATCGCAGTTGCGAAAGCTATGCAAACAAGGCACCAAAGCGCTGCTCTTACCGACGCACGAACTTTTGATGAGCGCGGCGACGAGAACGTTCGTGATGGATAGAAAAGACGACGACGACGTCGTCGATGGTGCGCTCGATGAAGACAAAAGTGGCGAGAAATTTCAACGCCCGAGGAAAGAGTACGAAAACGAAAACGAACGAGACGAAGCGCTCGAGGAGGAATTGAGAAACGTTCAGAAAGGTTTGCTCAGCAAACTCTACGATGGAGATAAAAAAGAAGAAGAGCGAATAGGTGCGACGAAGAAACGACGCAAAAGCGTAGACTTTGATCTGAAGGAAGAAGAAGAAAACGACGATGCGAGAAGTGATGGCGAGCGATCGGATATTTCCTGGGGCGCAAAAATGGGCACGTACGAAGATCCAGCAAAGAGAAGCAGAGCGGTATCCTCCTCTGCCGCGGCGCGAAAAGCAGACGACGATGGCGATGAATATGGAGATCGAAAAGGAGACGAAGGAGAAGATGAAGAAGAAGATCTTGAACGAGACAAAGTGCGCCGCGGAAGAAAGAGAACAAATAGAGATGGTGGTGGTGGTGATGATGATGATGATGATGATCGTAGGCGCGATTCAGAAGAAAAGATGAAAGAAGAAGCGCGAAAACGACAACGAGCGTTGGAAGAAGAGGAAGCGGAGCGACAACGACAACGGCAGATACTCTTAGAGAAGGAAGAAGAAGAAAATAAACGCGTGAAGCACATCGAGTTTATGAAGTATTTGCACAAAAATCCAACCGCCGGCGAATGGTGGCTTCCAAACGAAGAAGACGGGAAGCCGACTTTGGGTCCGTTTCAATGGGCGGAGTTGAGCGTGAATTTACCGGGCGTGCGAGTCGCGCACAGATACGAAGATAATCGATGGCAATTTGTTGGAAACGTCAACGAGAACGAAAATTTAGTCCCATTTGTTCCGTATAGTTCCAGTGCCGCCGCCGCCGCCGCTGCAGCGGATAATCCTCCAGAACTAGCCATCGCGAAGAAGATGGAGAGAGAAAATGTCTTTTTGCCGAGAAAGCAAAAACCGCTCGAGGACGATACAGACGAAGAAGAAGAAGAAGAAGAAGAAGAAGAAAAGGTATCGTCCGATGACGAGGTAGATGATGGAGACGATGGCGTGGAGAAAGAATCATCCGAAGAAGGACTCGTCGTCGAAGATGGCGAAGTCTACGACGACGATGGGGAAGAGGGAGAGGACGACGACAACGACGACGACGACGACGATAATGAAAATGAGAACACCAGCGACGATGATGAAGTGGATGCAGCTTTTTCGGAGAGCGACGAGAGTGACTTTCAGGATGAGGACGAGGGTGACGTTGATTTCAACGACGACGACGAGGATGATGATGCGAAGTTTACTCGATATCTCGACGTTGAAAACACGCACGAATGGTTTCGAAGAACCATAAACGCGTACGACGACGCCGACGACGAGGAGTTGAAAAGAAACGGTGATATGCCGACGACCCAAAACGATGGCGCCGACGAAGATGAAGGTAAAGAAGAAAAAGAAGAAAACGACGATGGAGAGGACGACGAGGAAACAGTCCAAAGATGGTTCAGAACGCACATCGTCGATGGAAGTTCTCACATCACCTCCGCGGGATCGTTGGAACTCGCCGCCGAGAATAGTAATAAACGAGGCGGCGCGAACACCATGATGCGTTTCAAACGATTTGAAAATCTGTCGCAAATTAGCGCGTCGCTGAGCGCCGAATTATACGAATCCATCATGATGAACAAAGCGAAGAAGAAAATAATCTCTCAGTTAGTCGAAGAAGTGTTGGATTCACTTTAATAATTAGTTTGCAACAAGAGTTATTATTCGAGTTGTTGTGTGTAATACTAGTAGTAGTAGTAGTAGTAGTAGTAGTACTAAATTTTCTCTCTCTCTCTCTCTCTCACTCCAGTCGTCCGAATAATCATCCCTCTTTCCCGGATATCACGAGAAGACCGAGAATGAAAATCAACGCGTATTTAATCATCGGATGATCGTTCATCAAAATCGTCGCTTTCCCGACGTGCGGTAAATATCCAACCGTTCTTCCCATGACGTGTTTCTCGTTCAACCATTTCTGTCCGGGCGCGTATAAGCCGATATCGTCCATGTAATTGTTATCGCCTTTCGTGAGCATCTCGTGTTTGAATAACGACGATTCAGACGACGACGAAGAAGAAGAAGAAGAAGTTTCCTCCTCACTGCTATTATTATTATTATTATTACTATTATTACTATTATTATTATTATCATCATCATCACCTTCACCACTACCACTACCATCGCTCCTAGTGCTACTCAAACCGTCCTCGCCGCTGGTATTACCGCCGCGTCCTTGGTCTTTTTCGTTTTCGCCGCTTTCCTTTTTCGTCGTCTTAATCGTCGTCGGCAAAGAAGAAGAAGAAGAGGAAGAAGAGGAAGAGGAAGAAGGAGGAGAGACGAAAGGATGGAAATGGCTCTTTATGACTCTGTGTACGATTGGAATCTCCCTTCCGTCGATTGAAAAGACGATAATTTCCCCGACTCTCGTTTTCCGTTCTTCGTCTTCGATGTCTTCTTCTTTGATCTTCTTCAACGAGAGAAACAAGATATCTCCTCGTTTAAACGCGGGTTCCATGCTCCCACTCAAAACCACCACGACTGGACTTTCCGAGTGCGTGTATAAGCACAAACTCTTCCAAATCATTAAAGCGCTGGTCACGATGAGCGTCAAAGATAAAAGTTGCAGAGTTAACTGTCGCACGTTCATGGATCTAATCGCCACGAAGACGTCCGAGATTGGCAGGATGATTTGTCGACGAAGAAAAGATGAAGACGATGATGATTCTTTCTTCTTCTTCTTTCTCGTCGTTGGTGTTGTTGTTGTTGTTGTTGGTGGTGTTGGTTTCGTCTGCTTCTTCTTCTTCTTCGTCGTCGTCGTCGTCATCTTCCTTCTTTTGATGCGACGCAGTTTATTTAGGTGTGTTCTTTTAGTAGTATTCGTAGTACGAAAAGGTACGAGTATAAAAACTCTTCTGTATAAAAATTTCTTTCTTCTCTTTCTTCTTTCTTCTCGAATTCTTTCTTCTCTTTTTTCTTCTCTTTCTTCTTCTTTCTTCTTCTTTCTCTTCTTTCTTCTTTCTTCTTTCGAATTCTTTTTTATTCTTCTTTTGTTTAGGGTTTGGGGTCATTTTGGATAACACTTTTGCAAAGAAAGAAAACACGCAGAAACACACTTCTGTCAAAACGGCAAAAAGAGAGAAGAGTTAAGTAAAGAGAGAGAGAGGTAGTAAAGAGATATGCGTTTTTTCTCCTCCCTCTCCTCCTGCGCGTCGTGTTCTTGTTCTTCTCGTCGGGGTTTGACTTCGTCGTCGTCGTCGTTTACGTCGTCGTCCACGTTTAGTCGTCGTCGTCAAAATCGAAGAAGAAGAAGAAGCAGAACGAATGAGAAGAACGCGAAAACCACGACGACGCTCATCTCCAACGACGCGAAGGAGAACGACAACGACGACAACGACAACGGCAACAACAACAACTCCTCCTCCTCCTCCTCAAACAGAAGAAAAGAACCCGACGCCATCGTCAGCGTCAAACTGGACCAAGATGGTCAACGAGACTATCCCATCTACATCGGCTCCGAGCTCGTGAAAGAGCGAGGCGACTTGCTGCGAAAACACATCAAAGGCGAGACGGTTTTAATCGTCACGAACGAAACCGTCGCGCCGTTGTACCTGGAAAAAGTGAAAGAGAGTCTCCTTCTTTCGTCGTCGTCAAAATCGTTGAGAATCGAATCGGTCGTCTTGCCGGACGGCGAAGAGCATAAAAACTTGGACGTTCTCGATTTGATTTTCGAAAAAGCGTTGGATGCTCGCTTGGATCGGAAGACGACGTTCATCGCTTTAGGCGGTGGGGTCATAGGGGATATGACTGGATTTGCCGCGTCCGCGTATCAAAGAGGCGTGAATTTTATCCAAATACCGACGACGGTGATGGCGATGGTGGACTCCTCGGTGGGCGGGAAAACCGGCGTGAATCATAAAAAAGGCAAAAACATGATTGGCGCGTTTTACCAACCGCAGTGCGTGTTCGTGGATATCGACAGTCTAGATTCCTTACCGGAGAGAGAATACAACTCGGGAATAGCCGAGGTGATTAAATACGGTTTAATTCGCGACGCGAAGTTTTTCGATTGGATCGAACAAAACGCGGACAAGTTGCAAAAGAAAGCAATCGATCGAAAATCTTTAGTCTACGCCATCCAAAGATCGTGCGAAAACAAAGCGGAGGTGGTTGAATTAGACGAGAAAGAGAGCGGATTGAACGTTCGAGCGACTTTAAATTTAGGACACACGTTTGGTCACGCGATTGAAACCGGCGTCGGGTACGGGGAATATTTACACGGCGAAGCGGTGTCCATCGGAACCGCGATGGCGGCGGATTTGAGCTTCCGCTTGGGATGGATCGACGAAAACTTACAGACGCGAACGGTGGATTTGTTGAAACGATTTGATTTACCCATCGAGGTCCCGCGTGGTAGCATGACAAAAGAGAAATTCATGGACTTGATGGCGGTGGATAAAAAAGCGTCGCAAGGTAAAATGAACTTTATACTGTTAAAAGGCGATTTGGGCGGTTGCGTCTTCACCGGCGACTTTGATCAAACAAAGTTGCGAGAAACGTTGGAGAGTTTTGTCGACGGTCGTATAAGTCGTTAGAAAGAGAGATAATTGTTATTGTTATTATTATTATTATTATTATTATTATTATTATTACGAGTTATTATTATTATTATCATCATCATCAACATCAAGTTTATATCATCGTCATCATCAAAACTCCATCATCATTTTCTTTGTTTGATGAGAAACTTTTCTTCTTCATTTATTATTTATCATCACACGCAGGCAAATTTTGTTTCCTCTCGTCTCTCTTCTTCCTTCCTTTTTGTTTGTCTTACGTGGTAGAAGAACTCAAAGAAGAACTCAAAGACGACGACGACGACGACAAAGAAGAAGAAGAGAAGGAAGATAAACGCCTCTAAAAAAGATGAGCATCGTTGAGGAAAAAGAAAGTTCATCTCCTTTTTCTCGAAAGACGAATTCATCGATTTTCGTTTTAGTCGTCGCGATTGTCAGCGCGTCCACGGCTGGAGTGATATTCAAAATACTCGAAGGGGAACCTTTATATAATAATAATAATAAAGGAGGAGGAGAAAAAGGAGAAAAAGAAGAAAAAGTGGCGGCGTTGTTAGCTTCTTCTCGCGTAACCGCGACGGCGTTGGTGCAGTTGCCGATATTTTTGTGTTCGCTTCTCTTTCGTTCTTCTTCTTCGTCTTCTTCGTCTTCTTTGAGAGGAGAAGAGAGGAAACGAACGAGGACGACGATACGTGATGAAAACAACGAGGAAGACGCTCGATATCTCCGCGAGAACTTGCACGTGTTCGTTCTGAGCGGTTTCTTCTTGAGCTTACACTTTTACTTTTGGATGAACGGCTTGGTGAGAACGAGTTTGTCGCACTCGCTTTTATTCGTCACGAGCTCACCAATCGCGTACGTATGTTTAACGGCGATGACGTTTCGAAGCGAGAAAGTGCAAAAAGTTATCGTTTGGGTGGTCTCGAAGAAGAATAGGCAGCAACAGCAACAGAAAAAGAATACTGTTGGCGACGAAGACAATAACGAGACGCGCGAGACCGGCGCGAATGGAGGCGAGATTGAGTTGCACGAATACAACGTAGAAGAAGGTAAAAAAGAAGAAGAAGAAGAAGAGAATGAAAACGTTAACGACGACGACGACGACGACGATGAGTTTACAGAATTGTATACTGTTCCTCCTTCCTCTTCTGTTTCTTCTTCTTCTTCTTCGATTCTTCGATTCAAAGACGTTTCAAGTTTTGAAGTCATCGGCGCAATTATAGGTTTCGTAGGTTCGTGCATCATCGCTTTTGACGCAACAAATAAGAATGGTAGTAGTAGTAGTAGTAGTAGTAGTAGTAGTAGTAGTAGTAGTAGTAGTCGTCAGCGTGACGACAGACCTTCTTTGAAAGGAGACGTTCTCAGTCTGTTGTCTGCGATTTTGGTGTGCGGATACATCGCCATCGGGGCAAAAATAAGAGGCGATAGACCGTCGATGCCGATATTTGTGTATTCGTTTCCTATCGTCGCCTCGGCGGCGATATTTTTACAAATTGTGGTGGTTCTCACGTGCGCGTTTGATGATGACGGCGGCTTTAAGCCGACGGTCTTTTTAGAAAGTTATCGATGGATGAGATTTTGGGATCCCGCGGTTGGCCAAAAGACGTGCTTCCTCGTCTTTTTCCTGGCCGTCGTCCCTGGCACGTTAGGTCACTCGGGCTTTTTCGTCGCCATGAAGCACTTATCCTCTCTGACGGTCACATTCGCGTTATCTTTCGAACCAATCATCGGGTCTGCGATTGGATATCTGTTGTCCGTTTCTTCAATTCCTGGACCGGCCACATTTGTCGGAGGATTCGTTTTGTTAGTCGGCGTGTACTGTTGCAACTTGTAGTAGTTAATCTCTATCTAAAAGTAGTACCCTGTACGTACACGTATATACATGTCTCTACTACTCGCTACTCCGGATTCGACTCAATCCGACTTTCTTCAACGATTGGTCCGAGGAACTCATAATCATATCGAACGGGTCCACCGAATCAGCCTCGATCGCTTTCTGTCGGATTTCATTCGCGAGCGCGATCCGCACCCGTTCGTGCACTAAATCTTTATGCCTTTGACTGTTTCTTTTTAGTAGTTGTTTCGACCTAGTAGCGTTATTCGTTTTGTTATTATTATTAGTAGTAGTAGTATTGTTTAAATTATTCTCGACAGCCTCTTCCTCCTCCTCACCATCATCCTCGTCATCATCATCATCATCATCACTGCCGTAAATCAAATCCAACTCCGCGTACAATCTCAACTGCACCTCGTCCTCTTGCGCCATGCACTGTTTCGTCTTTCTCCACAACTCTTTCGCCTCTTCTTCGGTTAAATCCGAGGCTTCTTTTCGAAACTTTTCGTACGCGTTGGACCAATTCTTATTTTCTCCTCCTCCCCCTTTATTCGTATTCGTATTCGTAGTATTCATGTCGTTGTTGTTGTTCATTTTCCCTTCTCTGGTTGTGCTTCCGCACATGGTCGTTTTTGGCACCGCGCACAATATTCGCTTCATTTCTTTACGTCACAGAGAAGAAGAAGTCAAGAAGAAGTCAAGAAGAAGTCACAAGAAGATGATGATTTGTGATTTTTGATGTGTTGTGTGATTGGGAGGAAGTCCCCAAAAACTCCCCCATCCACAAAAATTTTTCATGAAAAAAAGCAAAAAAAAAAGAACCACCCAAAAAAACTTTTTTCTTCTCTTTTTGGTTTACGACTTGTAAAACACACGTCAGCCGCACGCTTTCGTGTGGCTACAAAAACAACGCATCACAAAAAAACAACCACACAAAACACACACGCTTCACTACTACTATATATACTAAAAATGGCTCTCACTATCATGGCATCTCTGGCTAAGGTGCGACGACTCTTTCTTCTTCTTCTTCTTCTTACTCTTCTTCTTCTTCTTCTTCTTCTTCTTCTTTCACGTCGCGTTTTAAAGCGCACTCATCACGGAAGAAGAAGAAGAAGAAGAAATGGAAGAAGAAAAAAGATTACTCGCGTCGTCGTCGTCTGAATCGTCGTCGTCTCGTTTAATCTTTTTTCTTTTCCATCTCTTCTTCTTCTTCTTTCTTTCCAAACTTTGCGCGCGTCTTTCTCCTCTCTCTCTCTCTTTCGTTCTCTTTTACTCTCTTTTGTCTTCTGATGCAATCGAGAAGAAGAAGAAGAAGACAAAGAAGAAGAAGAAGAAGAAGAAGGCTTCTCTCTCTCTCTTCTCTTCTTTTGAGTGCCTCGTGGTTGAAAGAATATCACACAAGAAGAAGAGAGAATAAATACGTCACGTCATCAAAAAAGAGAAAAAGTACCACTTTTGACGAAAAAAGTTTTCACTCTCTGGCTGACGTGTGGCTCAAAAAAAAAGAAAAATTTTTAACTGACACCTTTGACATTTTTCTTTCTTCAAACCACCACCACCACAAACATACTAACTAATACTAATAAAACATTACAGCCGACGGTTCGCGCGTCTGGATCTGGCGTTTTCGACAAATCCAAACAATACGCGGACATCAAGGAAGCGACTGCGGCTGGCTTGGACGGCGCGTGCGCGCCGTTCCCGGAAGGCTTGGACATCCTCGGCTTCTGCAAAGGCATCAACGGCGGCGACTTGCAACGCTTCCGCGAAGCCGAGATCACGCACGGTCGCGTCTCTATGATTGCCACCGTCGGTTTCTTGGTCGGCGAACAAGTCGAAGGCTCTTCGTTCTTGTTTGACGCGCAAGTCACCGGTCCGGCCATCGACCACTTCCAACAAACCCCGGGGTTGGTTTGGGGCTTGGTTGGCGCCACCATCTTCTTGTTGGAATCCACTCGCGTCCAAAAAGGCTGGTCTGATCCGTTCACCAGCGAGTTGTTCTCCTTGAACGACGACTACGTCCCGGGCCAATGGGGCTTTGACCCGCTCGGCTTGTCCAACAACAAGACCGCTGAAGACATGGCCGAAGCGAGATTGAAGGAAATCAACAACGGCCGCTTGGCGATGATCTCCATCTCCGGCATGGTCGCCCAAGAGTTGGTTAACGGCTTGAACCTCATCCCGGCCGATGAAGTCCTCGAAGAAGGCAGAGGCGCCGCGTTGCTTCAAATGGGTAAGCAATGCGCTGGTGCCGTCGACGAAGCCGCGTGCGCCAAGGCGTTCGAAGCCGCGGAAAGAGTCGCGGTTGCCGCCGGTAAGTAAATGTTTTTGTCGTCAAAACTTTTTCTTTTCTTCGCAGAGAAGAGGGAACGAGGATGTGAACACAAAAATATTTGGTTTTAGAATTTATATAATGTATCAGAGAGAGGGAGAGAGAAGAGTAAGAGTTTAACGGAAAGAGAGAGAAAGAGGAAGAGAACGCGCGCATATACACTCGAGCAGAGAGGTTATGGTTTTATTACGACGTGAAAGAAAAGGAGTTTGATTAACACAACGCTAAGTTTTTATTATGTCGAAAACGTATTTTACTCATACGAGTATTTATTTCCTCTTCTTCACCTTCTTCACCTTGCGTAGTAATAGAACTTCTTATTCAGAAGTTAATCTTCACTTCGACGGCTGCTGCAACCAGAATACAAGGCGCTGCATACCGCTCCCCTTGTTCTTTTCCTTGGTAATTTCTCGCTCAAGCCTTTCTCGAATCTCGACTTCTTTCTTCTTCTTCAACAACGTTGCCACGCGTTGCTTACACTGTTTCACCGATCTTCCCGGGAGAACCTCGGTCGATTCAAAGACGGACCAGTCTTTCCGCCTCTCCTTCTTATCGATAAAATTCGCGTGCAAAACTAACAACATCGCGTCTTCTTTCGGAGTGAATTTTCTCTTCATCCCAGTCGCGGTTCCGAACTGTTCGTTCAAAAGAGAAGGTTGTAAAATGTTCGTCCATCGTTCTCGACATTGCTTGTCTCTTCTGTTCGTGCTCATTTTCTTCGCGACGAGAGACCACGGAATCGCATTACTCTCAGCATTAGTATTGTTTTTCTCTTTCTCTCTCTCCTCCTCCTGATCCTCCTCATCTTCTTCTTCTCCGTCTTTTTGTTCCCCCAAAACAATCGCCTTCAACTCTTCGTCTTCCTCTTTCGTCCACTTACCTTTTTTGTACTCCTTCTCTGAATTGTTTTGCATCAACTTTAAAAAGCGATGCTTGCACTGCGTGGCAGTGTGACCATATTCTGGTAAGAATCTCGCGCACTCGTTCCATCTGGCTTGGCCGCACTCTTGGACAAAAGTCTGGAGAGCGCAATCGTCTTCGCTCGTCCATTTGGAGCGGGTTATATTTTTGTTCAAGATAGTCTGGTATCGATGGAGACACTGAAACGGCGATCGTAGCAACAATTGTCGCCGTAAATTCTCCTCTTTCTTCTCCTCCCCCGCGTCGTCGTCAACATCGTCGCCCTGTTTTGTTGTTCCACTCCTCGAGCGTTGTTTCATGTGCACGTTCAAATTGTTCGCTACTCGAAACCACTTGCGTTTTTCTATTAAACCACCAGTTTCTTCTTCTAATGCATCTTCCTCGACGAGAGAAGCGAGAAACGTGTCTTCCTCTTCGCTCCACAGCGCCGCGTTCGAGGAGGAAGTCGCCGTCTTTTTTTCCGAAGAAGAATCTATCGTCGATGCTATCCTCGGATCAACCGCGTGTATCCATCGTAAACGCAAATCGTCAGGCGTTCTCGACAGCGCCAGCTTATTGTGATCCACATCGTCGTCATCGTCTTCTTCTCTTTCTTTATTATTACCATCATCGGCGCCAGTTTTCTTCTTAAAAACGCACAGGTTTCGAACCGCGGACCAGTCATCGATCGATGTTGGCGTCGTTGTCGATGAAGAACGGCGAGAAGAACAGTTCTCCCAAACGCTTTGCCATCCTCTCGAAACGTCTGTTAAAATGTCTTCAACTGGGATTATTTTCTCCCCAGCCAACTCTTCCAAGTCGACTTGTTTCCTCAGACGTCTCTTCTCGAGCAGATACAAGCGAACGCCTTCTGTTAAAGCCAAATCGTCTTTCTCCGACCAAGGTTTGAAACCGTTACTAGAGGCATCGTTGAAGTGCAAGGGAATCTTACGCTCGACGTTTCTCGCGAAAGCCGAATCGTTGTTACCGTTGTTTATATCGTTTGGAAGAAGAGCTTTTGGAGATAATTTATCGTCGTCATCGTTTTCAAGCTCGCTCGCGATTCCAACCACCTGAAAATACGCCGACGCCGACGGGGACGACCAATGATTATTGATTTCGTCGTTGTCGGTGGCGCTAATGTTATCTTTATTACTCTTCTTCGACGGAGGACGGCCCATTTTTCTTCGAAGAATTTTCCCGACGTTATTCGCGATTGCTTCCAACTCTTCGTCGCAGTCGTCATTTCTCCTTCTTGGTCTTTGTCTCGAAAAAGCGTTCTTTCCATCACTATCACCACCACCTCCATCACCATCTGCGAGAGAAGAAGAGGCGTCGGCAGCGGCAAAATTATTTTTCTGCTCCTCTTTCGCTTTTTCTTCTTCTTCTTCTTCTTCTTCTTCATCTTCTGATTGCGTCTGTTGGTGTTTGCGACTTTGCCAAAGTTCCTTGATTTCTTCAATTTTCAAAGCGTCTCGTTCAATCAACGCATCTATGCTTTCCAACATTTCCTTCGCGCGCGCTTGCGTCGCTCTGTTTGCTCTCAACGCCTGTTCAAATGATGATGCTTTCGATGCTCCTCCTCCTCCTGTTGCTGCTGATGGTGGTACTGGGGACGCTTCTTCGCGTTGGTCTTTCTCGTCATCACTCGTACTAATAATAGTTTCTCTTTTAAACGCTTTGGAAACCGCGCTCTGCGCGAGCGCTGATTTTTGCGCCCAAAGCGGTACTCGCAGCAAAAACCGCTTGTTCTTGTGAGTACCGTCGTTAATAGCATTTTCACCGCCGCCACCACTTTTGTCAGTATTATCAGCAATAGCTAGCTCAGCTCTGGTGGTGTCACTTCGAGCACTAGTACCACCCAAAGCGCCGTCGTCGTCGTCGTCGTTTTTCCTTCTCCGCGTCGTCGTTTGTCTGCTGCTTCTTTTGTGCTTGGCGATTTCTTCTTTCCACGCCGTAATGTCGTACGTTTTCGTCAATACTGGTTTCTCCTCCTCATTTCCCTCCTTTTCCTTTTCCTCTTCCTCTTCTTCTTCTTCTTCTTCTTCTTCTTCTTCTTCTTCTTCTAATTCTACTTCTAACGCCTCCTCAACATCAGCAACGTCAATTCTCTTCCTCTTCGCCCCGCCGACCACGACGGGCAAAGACGACCCTTTTCGGTGGCGGTGGTGGTGGTGGTGGTCGTAGCGTCTCCGTTTCTGTTGTCGGTGGTGTTTCTCTCCTTCGTCCTCGTCCTCTGATTCTTCTTCTTCTTCTTCTTCTTCTTCTTCTTCTTCCTTTTCCTCAGCGGTGGTCTTCTTCTTCTGAATCGTCGTCGTTTTCTTTTCTCTTTTCTTCATCTCTTTCTTCTTCCTCTTCTCTTTCTTCTTCATCTCTTTCTTCTTCTTCTTCTTCTTCTCTCTTCTTCTTTGTTTTCTTCTTCTTTTCTCGTCGTCGTCGTCGTCGTCGTCGTCGTCGTCGTCGTTGTCATTATTTTTCGACAGAAGAGGCTGCATTTTTGTGTGAAATGTGCGTGCGTGTGAGTGCGATCGTTCTCTCGCCTATGGCATAGCTGTCCTATGTTGTCACATATGCTCTGCTTGTTGTGAGTTGGCGTTCTTTGAGAGGAGGATAAAATACAAAAAAAATAAAAATGGACAGGACAGACAGATGGACCCACAGTCCTTTTTTATTTTTTTCTCCGATGCAAAAGGCAGAAAGGCCGAGTAGCCCAGTCCCCTTTGCCCCTAAATGCCCCATGGTTGTGGATTTGATGGACAAGAAACTTTTTCTTCTTTTCGATTGGGCGAGCATAGTTAGAACCTTATACTAGGTGCAGGGCATTACAACTGAGGAGTTGCTCGATACACTCTTAAAAGCGCGGCTGTGTGTGAGTGCGAATGTTCCGTCAACTACACTTTGTTTGACATACTTGCAAATAGATCTGACCAAATCCCAGAGACGAAGAATTCTTAGTCTGGCGGCTTGACAGAATGGACTTTAAACACTCAACGGCAGGATATTTTTCAAAGAGGGAAGGAATCCTTTCTCCTGATGATAAGCTACTACTACTTCTATGTGATAAAGTAGTGAAAGTTTATAACAGAGAAAGTGGGAAATATATCGAGAGTATTACCGGACATACGAAAGAAATTACATCCTGTATTTTCCACCCACAAGATAGTAATTTTTTAATAACTTCTTCTCTTGACAGTAGAATTGGGTTCTGGGATTTTCAACACGGAGTCTACACATTTATTGAAGTGCCGGGCCCTATTGAGTCTATGTCTTGTCCCGAAGGCTCTACAAGAAACGATTTGATATTCTTTTCAACGCAAAAGCAAGGTGGAGGAGGCAGAGTTTGGGCACTCTCAATCACAAAGAGGAAGATAATAGAAAAGGTATTGAAGGCTGCACGAGCGCCAAAGTTAGTATGTAGCCCTAATGGTGCATTACAATGTGCATTTGAGCGTAGCTCTTTAATTCTATGGTATGTTTTTAAAGGGAAGCAAAACAGCAGAGTTTCGGATTTTATTCGTATAAGTCATTCCAAAACTGTAACCTCTGTTGCAATATGTCCAAATGAGAAAATTGTTGCAGTTGGGGATACTACAGGACGAATTACTTGCTACTATGGATTGACGATAAGAAAAGATGGGGGTTTTGTTCCCCATAAAAATTTAAGAAAAACTGGAAGTGGAGAAATTAGAGAAGACTTTCCTCACAATACACTTCACTGGCATTCTACGGCTATCGTTGCTTTAAAATTTACACTGGATGGGGTGAGCTTATTGTCATGCGCAAGTGAAGAAGTTTTTGTCGTTTGGTCCATCTCAGAAGGTCGAAAATCCTTTTTACCTCGAATAGGTACATCAATATCTACTATAATTCGTCTGAACACGGATGTATCCCAGTTTGTTCTTTGTGGTGTAGATAACTCAGCATATCTTCTGAGTTTGCCAAATTTGAGTCTAGAAGAAATACTAAGAGGTATAACAAACGATACTTATAATAGGAGCTGTCGCAGTGTTCGCTCTATAAATGCTATGTATGCTATCCCTTTTCAGCAGGAAAATTTATTGATGGTAAATACAGGCTCTGTAATTCAAGTTTTTGACTATAAAGCTGATAAGCACATAACTTGTTTAGAAATAACTGGCGAAGTATTCAAAGGTGCAGATGATAGCCCTGCAACAACTTTTAAATACAGAGTTACCATCGCGAGTTTTTCTGAAGATGGCATGATATTATTCACAGTGGATAGTAAAAACAAGATTGGTACTAGTATCAATAGCATCGAGACACTCAAAGTATGGGAGCAAATTACAATGAAAAGACATGTATGTTATCAGTTAGTTGGCTGCTGTGAATCTCCACACCAGCCTGCGATACGTACTATAGGCATTAGTAAATATCGTGGTTCCTACCGAGCATTTACTGCTGGTAAGGACAGTATCAAATTGTGGTCAAAAAAAAGTGGAACTTCCAGTTCATGGAGCTGTGAAACAACAAGTAAATATTTCAATGAGCAAGTAGTAGAAGTTGGAGCATTTAGTCAAGATAGCTCAATGCTTTTGACTTCCTCATCAAATATCTGCATATGGTGTGCCGAAAAACTTGACAAGATTACCGTATTTTCGGACTCGACTTTTTCTGGGAAGATTAATTCCCTTGCCACTGTTGGAAGCTTTTTTTTATGTGCATCACTTACTAGTATTACAGGTTGGGACATTCTAACTTTCAAACAGAGTTTTGTTTTTAGCGTCAAGTGTGAAGAGCTAAAGATTGATAGACATAGTAAACTTTTTTTAGCACAAATACATATTGAAAGTATTGAAAGAGTGCTAAATAAGGAGAAGCGAAGTGCAGGGATAGTTATGATATGTGATTACAATCGAATTTCTCCTGATCACTTAACAGTGATGGAGCCGAGTTCAGAATTAATTATGCTTCCGACGTCATCAAAAATCGACAAAAGAAATGTTCCTAACACGATAATTGCAACAGCAGACTCCAGAATTCTCGAGCGAGAGGCTCCACTAGTGCGCGTTAAAGGGATAATGAGTTCTGTTCATAATCATATGGATTCACTTCAAAATGACAAAGCTGAGATCGTTCTAAACAGTACTTTATTGATTCGTGGTTCTTCAAGTTGCTTTACGCACATAGCATCCTTTCAATTGCCACGAATGTCTCTCATGTGTGGTGCTTTCATCGATGGATTGGTTAAGTCATAAAATAATAAAACTAGGCCGCCACGCGAGTACATTTTCATTCCTACTTTATGCAATACAAATACGAGTACTCACACAAGTGCATTTTGTAACCATGCAAATACCATGGGTTCATTTTTTTATTATCTGTTTCTGCAACTCTGTTGACCAAGCTTCAGCAGACACAAGAGTACGAGAAGAATAAGGAAAATCTTTTCAAAAAAATATATGTACGCGACTCGTAGTCATAAGGCACTCATTTTGGGTTCTTCAAAACTAAAATGATCGAATCTCCCCGAAGAAAGAGTTTGCTAATGAAACGATCTTTATTGCTTGGAGGCGTTTTAGATTCTTTCTGGCTATTTCGATCTGTCCAAACTTCTTTCACATTTTCGAGCAATAAGTTCAAATGGCGATCGAAAGCTTTAACTCTACCTAATAATTTTCTATTATTTCTGCAATTAATAAGGACTTGCGAATTTGTTTTTATTGCGCTAACCAAAACGGAGAGCGGACCATGCTCAGAATCCTCGGTAAAATCCTTAGGCATGCTTTAATTTACTTCTTCTATGTTAGCGCGTGGTGCGTGAATATTATTGAGGGTCGATCTGTTTTTTTTGTTTCTTACTATTTCGTATTCGTTCGTCAAGCGAATAAGGTTTTTTGGATGCATTTCAATTGGTCGTCGTCGACTCCGGGGGTCACCAAATTTTTTTTGCGTTTTGGCGTATATCCAACATTTTTTTCCAGCATGTTTTCCATGATGGCTATTTCTTGCATTCTTGTTTTCACCCTTTCATGATTTTCTTTGACTTTCACGCATCTTACTTTTGATCAATTCGAACGCTCTTTCTCGCACGATTCAATAAGCACAAAAGTATTCATGTTCCGTAACCAGTATGACCAGGTAATATACATTTTTTAGCAGCTATAGGGAACATTAATCTTCGTTTTGAAGGATGTGCTGACGTGGAGTCCGCAGGGGCGTCTGCACCAGATCGAGTGTGCGTCTAAATTAAAAAGCATCCTTTTTGTTTTACTTTCTCCTTATCAGATGCTCTGGAAGCTGTGAAACAGGGCGGTGCCGTGGTTGGATGTAAGGTAAGTCAGTTAAAGGCATGTGTGAACGAAGAAATCTAATTTTCGTTGAAGAACGCGACAACCGTAGTGCTGGTGACCTTAAATCGAGAACTTCCGAACCAATCGAAACAACAGAAAAAGATATTCAAAATAGATAATAATATTGGTATTGCAGTTTCAGGGCTCGCATCCGACGCAGTTCTCTTGACTGAACAGTTACGTGCTGAATGCACAAAATCGAAGTTTATATATGGATCTTCTCCTCCACTTTCCCAGCTTGCAGATACTATTTCAAGAAAACTGCAGGTGAGAACTTATATATCATATGTATATAACAAGAAAGAACTTTACAAAATTTAATAGGGTCAAACACAAAGATCATCTCGACGACCATATGGTGTTGGTTTGATATTGGCCGGCTTAGATAATTCTGGGACATCTATATTTCACGTGTGTCCCTCTGGTAACTTGTACGAATATGATTGCTTTGCATTAGGTATAAAATAGCTACTTCGATTGAAAACTGAATTAAATCTGAGTTATTTTATGATAAGGCTCTCGCTCACAAGCCTCGAAAACTTATTTAGAAAAGTATATAGACACCTTGAAAGAATGCAGTCGTGTAGAGGTGCGAAATTTCAAGTTATTTATTACTAAATATGACATTCAGAATAGTTAATTAAGCATGCAATCAAAGCACTTGGAGAAGCACAACAAGCGAACGAAAATATATCTACCTCAAACTGTTCGATTGCAGTTGCATATGAAAATAAAGAATTTGCTGTTTTAGACGAATCGGAAGCTGATTATTACATGAATCTGCTTGACGAAACAAAGTAGTGAATTACTGAATGGAACCCTTTTACGAATATCTTACTTATATATCATCTTTGTCCGGGAGTTCCTGTGACTTCTCTTTATTTTCGTTCATATCTTTCTCTGCGTCTTCCTTTCCTTGCGGATTTGTGCCGACTGGCTCGGAGACATTCTTTGTAACACGAAAATCATCTTCATTCTTACCATAATCTAGATAGATTCCTCCTCTATCTTCCCCTTCTGACAAATCTGGCTCTATATTCATGTCTTGCGTTTGTGCACTCACCAAGTCTGGTGGAACTTGATAAAATGGTGCACCTGGTCTGGCAGGAAGTTTTGATAGATTCTCTAGAATACGATCACGTATGCCATCGATATATTCACGTGTATTCTGATTTTCCATATTGCTAGGGGTTATATGAAGTGTGTTTGTTGGTCCAAAATACTCACTATAATCATTAGCAGGCAGCACATCTTCTAGTTCACGGCCTAGTAAACAGCCAGTCTCGTACGTCCAGCAGCGTGCCACATTACGAATGGTGTATCCACCTCCACCAAGGACTAGTAGAGGTACATTGAACGTACTCATGTATTTCAAGCACTCCGCATGCCCTCGAATAGACAAGTTAAAACATCCTAGCCTGTCTCCCGATAGACTGTCAGCACCAGATTGGAATACAATAGCATCTGGAGCAAAAACTTCCATTATCTTTTCCATGATCGGTTTAAAGAGATGATCATAAGTTTCATCATCAATACCGTCTTTCAATGGTACGTTTACACTATAATATTTACCTTGATGTTGACCAACATCTTGTAAGTGACCAGTTCCAGGAAAATACTCACCGAATTTATGGAAAGATGCAGTCATTACACGGTCAGTTGTATAGAATGCTTCCTCAACACCATCACCATGATGGATATCAATATCGATGTAAAGAACTCGACTGTGAACCTTGAGTAGCTCAAGAATCGCTAACACGATGTCATTTACGTAACAAAATCCACTTGCTTCTGCCTTCTTTGCGTGATGTAAACCTCCTGCCCAGTTTATTACTGTATCTGCCAGCTTGTGATTTAACCTTACGGCACCACCGATAGAACCCCCCGTATATATCTGAGTGAAGTTGAAAAGGCCGTCAAAGACCGGGCAATCCTCAGCGACATTAAACCTTTTCAGTTGGCGCATATGTTCATGTTGGTTATCTGGTGTAATCATGCGTAAAAATTCAATATATTCATCGCTATGGAATTGTGTCATGTCTTCAGCATTAGCGAGCTCTGGTCTGAAAACCTGTGCAAAAGATGTCATATTCTGATGATTAAGGGAAAAAACAATACCTCCATTTCTTTATATAAGCCATAGTGCAATAGTAAGTTATGTGTCATGCGCATTCTGTGAGGTTTCATCGGATGTCCCTACATTTTCGAAGAAAGAAAGTAAGTTTATTGAAATATGGTACGAGTAGATACTGCTTTATGATATTAATAAAAAAACATTCCATGTAATCGTATACGATTGTGGAAGTTGTGATTCGGTTAAAATAAAATCGTGAGAAGTAAGTACCTGTCCATAGTAAAAGTTTCCGACTTCCGGATCATAGAAGTAAGAAATTTTCTTCTTTGAAGAAGCCATATTTGCTATCTGATTTCGAGATCGTCTCGTTTCAATCAATGATAAAGATGATGATATGTCTGTCTTCTAAATGTCACGAATACAGTAATAATCGTAAGAGAAGTTTGTGAATATTGGAGAGCCCAAATCGGACGAAAATTCTTTTCAAGTATCGCCCTCAATTCTTGCAAGACTGGCAGAAAGGCCGAGAGCCCGAATGGGCATGACCCCCTGCCTTCTTTTCGGCTCTCTCATTCTTGATTTTTTCATTTTTTTTTCATTTTTTTTGCGTCGCTTTACAAAAATTCAGATTTTTCCAGGCTTTCCCCGTGTGCAACCTCCTACCCTCGTGTGCACGGAATTTACGTCAGAAGAAAAAGCGTTGCGAAGAGTCCGCAGGGAAAACCAAAGATTAATACGAGTAATAGCTGGCATATCATGGATTTGAGTGTACAATTGGGGAATCAATCATGTCCAAATTGGTTTACAGGCTTGAAGGGGTTACCTCAAAACTTTGACCTGATCATCGTTGGAGCAGGGATCTCTGGTTGCGTTTTTGCTGAACAAGCCTCTCGAAGATACAATCTGAAAAGTTTGATAATTGATAAACGAAAACATATCGGCGGTAACTGCTACGATTTCATCAACAGACATGGTATCAGGATTTCACAATATGGAGTGCACCTATTCCACACTAAGTTTTCTCGTGTTTGGAAATATGTAAACAACTTTAGCGACTGGACTCCATATGAACACAGAGTGAAGGGTAACATTAAAATAGGTGCTGGATATAGAATGGTTCCAATACCACCAAGTCAAGATACAATCAATGTACTATTCGGCGCTGATGTTAGCAACGAAATAGAAATGGAAGAATGGTTGAATTCGAGAAGAGTTCCGGCAGAGCAGCCTAAAAACGGCGAAGAAAGTGCTCTAGCTCGAAGTGGTGAAGAACTTTATAATGCTATCTTTAAACACTATACAAAAAAACAGTGGAATAAGTGGCCAAAAGAACTCGACGCAAGTGTGCTTGCTAGAATCCCTGTTCGTACTAATACTGATGATCGTTATTTCACAGACCCATTTCAAGCTTTACCAAAAGAAGGATACACAAAAATTTTTGAGAATATGGTTTTAGAAGATCCAAATATCACAATTCGTCTTTGTATAGACTACTTTGATGTCCGTGGTGATCTACCTGAGTCGAATCTTTTAGTTTTTACTGGTCCAATAGATTCTTATTATTCTTCTCTCGGTTTACCAAAGCTCGAATATAGGTCACTTAAATTTGAGGAAGAATATCATGAACCTGAGGACGGCTACTATCAAAATTGTTTACAGTTGAACTATCCGGGTGAAGAGGTAGATTATACTCGAGTAGTGGAATATAAGCACAAACCAAATCAACCTAAAGATGTTCACAGAAGAAAAGGTACTGTTATATTTAAGGAGTACAGCTGTGATGAAGGAGAACCATACTATCCAGTTCCCAATCCAGAAAACCGGAGTCTATACGGAAAGTATAAAGAGATGGCCGCGAGAGAAAGTAAAGTTTGCTTTGTAGGAAGATTAGCAAGCTACAAGTACTTCAATATGGATCAGGCATTTTTAAATGCACTTGAAATGTTCGACGAATATTTTAGTAGAAGTTCAAGTTTTCCGACTCATCTAGGGGAAGGAGATGGTCCAAAATAGGAAAGTTTCAACCATGTGTGATTGTTATGCATTTCTGAAAGTCTGTTAGATCCTTTTTGAGGCCAGCAGATGTTTATGTACATTAATAAACTTTACATCATACTGTATGAATGACGTTTTCCTATATTTTATCTCGAACAAACTAGCATTGTTCTCGTTCAAAACAGTAATCTTATGTCATGTGTAATAGTTGAATGCCCGCATGTATTCTGTTGCCTTGGAGGTCAGGTTGTGCCGAGATTCAGACAGAACAGATGCAGCTTTTTGAGCTTCTAACAATGTACCCTCTAAGAGTTTGGGAGTATTTTCTGTTTTCGTCTGTGCTTCGTAAAAAGATATTCTATTTTCAGGAGCCCTATACTTTTTCAGGAGTGCGATGAAAGAAAGGATATTAATGCTTTTTGCGTCCATATCATATAGAGAGTCCCATGATTTTGTTTTGCATGCACTTTTCACCTTAAGGAAGGTGTAATGTCGTTCAGAAAACATATATTTATCGCAAAATTTTGTAACTAAATTCACTCGTCCTAGCAACACAAGTAAAATAATTAACTTTCTAAGGCTCACTGTCCGGACAGAAATTATACCGTCCTCAAACAGTTCCATGTAACTCTGAAGAATACCAAAATTTTGATCCTTCAATGAGTTTAAAAATTTGTTGTCACTTCCCTTCACATTCAAAGTACTCTGGGACATATTAGCCTTGAACACTGTTCCAAAATATTCATGAAATTCAGCCTTGTTTACTTCATCTCTGAACTTCTGCTTTAATGATGGTATAAGCAAGCTTCTTACATTATATCTATAGTAGAGAATATTGAAAAAAAAATTTTGCTGCAGAAAATATTCCAGGCTAGATCCAGACTTATTCAAAAGAAACTTGAAAATAGTGAAGTATTGTGCATCAATGTCCTTGGAACAAATAGCCTTACTCATGGCTTCAATCATAAATTCATCAGAAGATAAATCTACTTGTAGATGAGCTCTGTGATCTAGTTGAACAATCTGATATTTTTGACGATTTGTAATTTTGGGACGTTCGATTAAGTCACACAATAATATATCTGGAAACTTCTTCCACAGGAGGAACAACTTTTCCGAGTGCCCTTTTCCATTTGAAGGCGAACGAATCAAATCCAACAGTATTTGGCTTCTTTTAAGGGAATCACTCTCAAACATTCTCATGGCTAGTGCATGGCTTCCAAAAATTAATAATCGCCTCAACAAAAGCTGCTTACATATCAATTTATACTGTACTGCAGTAAATGGCATACCAATAGAAGGATGTCGTAAATGGTTGAGTTTACGTAACAAGGAGCAGCATTTTACCACAGCTTTTTTTACATGAAATAAATTTGTCTGACACAGCATAGTTGAACCTAGAACAGCTTTCTCAATGTATCTTTTCTGTTCATCTCGGTCAAACACAAACTGTGCCATAGCAAAATGGTCATTTATCGAGATTAAATCCTCACTTTTCTTCGTCTGAAAGGGCTTACTATCATCAGCTGATAATGTTCTTAAAAGATCATATACGAAAACCTCCGTAGTACTGGTCTCCTCAGCATAGAAATGGAGGTCACATGATCCTTGTAACGGACGGAGAAAATCATGATAATAATTAGAAATCATGCGCATACCATCACAATCCTGAAAAATAGATGTACGTCCATGTATTTCCAATATCTTACACTCATTTCCAACCAAAATAGTTTTTTCACTCCACGTAAGAGCTACGGCGGCTGATGCGACCCATGCAATTTGTATTGGGGGATCAAGAATTTTTAAATTCACTTGGTATAAAATCTTTCCTAGATTTTCGTCAAATACTGATAAAATACCATTTCTTTGATACACTGCTAAAAAATTTTGTACATGACTTAAACGAATGCTATGAATTAGTTTTCTGTGAATCTGAGTCATACAAGTTATATGTCTAAAATATGATACTCCAGAATCTGTTGCAATATACAAATCATCTTTCCCTGTACCCGTAACGCATTCTTTAATAGCTAGGCATTGTACATTTTCTTGTGTGTTTAAAGTCATTTTCACAAACTTCACAATTTTGTCCCCACAAGATACTTTCACGAGAGAACCTCGCCCTGTTGTTGCCACGAAACCTTTGTTATAGAACGCAACACCATAAATCGATAAATTCGAAAGATGTAATACTTTTCTGGGAATGTGGTGTCTTCCACTTCCATAACTGAACACTTGCCCGTTTTCAAAAACGAATAACAAGGTATCATTTTGTACCCAATCGAAAGAAAGTAAATTGAAAGAAGTTCTCCAGTAGTATCCTGATATAATTTTACCTGATCCCGAGTATACTTTGACTATATACCCGCACTTTGTTTCGTGTAAATTCCAAATCAGAACTTCTGCTATGATTCCGCTGAAATTTGCGCAAGCAATCGGGTAAAAAGATGTCTTAGAAATTTGAAGTTCCCCCGAGAAATCGTATAGATTCTCCCGAGTAATTCCTAAGTTGTTGTAGAATATGCTCGAGTATTCTTTCCGCGTTGATACACTCATTACTACAAGCTATGTCAAATATGTATTGATTTATTATTTTAGAAGTCTGCTAAAATGTTTGACGTTTAAGGTTTTTACAAGTACTGGTACTGGTACGAGTAAAAGACCGTCTCTCCTGTGTGTGCTACAGTATACGAATTGGGTCACTCCTCGTAAAAAAATAAATCGTGCGTCCAAGTCCCCAAACGATGTGTAACATGAGTCTGAAGTAGTTAAGGAAAAAGATGGGGGCACTAACTCCAATCTTTATCCAATGCATATATAATTCAATACCTATGTAATTCAATAATTCAATACCGAAGTTACCTCTCTAATCATTTAAGTCCGCACATAATCTGATATTCATGGCTGCAAGTTCTGATATCAGATATTTATAAACATACGGAACATGCACATTCACAATATTTGAAGTCGATCTACATGTTATGCAAATATCATTAGAGCATTCTTCGTTACGCAGTGCTACTTTTTGTAAGTGTGATATCATACTTCCACAGGAAGAGCATATTTTAAACGAGTGCTTATCTGAACTAGCGAGTAATCGATCTTGAATCAAATTTGCAACACCATGTGACAACAATGAGTCCCTCTCCATTTCTCCAAATCGAATCCCACCTCCCATTTTTCTACCTTTGATAGGCTGTTTTGTCAATGGATTGTTTGGACCTTCCGAACGCACTTGAAATTTGTCAGATACCATGTGTCGAAGGCGTTGGTAATATACAAGACCTATGAAAATATCGACTTCAAAAGTGCATCCAGTAAATCCATTTATCATAGTTTCAGTTCCAGTGAACTTATAACCCATATCTTTCAGCCTTTCGTAGTGATTATTCAGTGGAATTGTTAAATGCTCTTCCTTAAGGGCCTTGAATGGTGAAGCATCAACAAAATTTCCCGACAGTGCACCTTCTTTTGACGCAAGGCTTTCCATGAGCATTCCAATTGTCATACGAGATGGAAATGCATGAGGATTTATTATGATGTCTGGCTTTATACCATTTCTTTCGATGAATGGGAGATCTTCTTCTGGCCACAAATAACTCAAAACTCCTTTTTGCCCATGTCTACTGCTAAATTTATCACCAATTATTGGATTCCGGTTGAAGCGCAGAGTAACATCCAGTTTCTCATATGAACTTTGCTCTTGAGAAGCAGAAATCTTCACTCGATCAACTATGCCTTTATCCTCGCCCTTCAACATGGTCTTTTTTAACTTCCCAGAAATTCTGTTAGATACTGATATGAAGGAATCTCCCTTCTGCAATATACTTCCTGGCAATGGGGAAGCGTCGAACTTCGTCTGATTTAAGGGACCGGAAACAGTGAAAGTATCATTTTTGTCCTTCAAGGTTAGGCCTTCTGTCTTATACAACGTAGCATGAGCTAAGCCACGTTCCATTGAAAACTTGTTCATTATCATAGCATCCTCCATATCATATCCCGTATAAGATAGAACTGCAACTACTGCATTTGTTCCGAGAGGATAATTATCTATACCGTATTTATCATAAGTTTTTGTGAGTGCAATTGGTCGCTGTGGTGTATGGAGTCTATATAACTTTGAATCCGAGCGGAATGGAAAAGAATGCATCGGAACCCCCATTGTTTGCTTCCCCATCTGACATTGGTACATATTTCTTGGGCTCTGATTATAATCCGACCACGGAGTTAAACTTGCAACAGCACTGAGAAAAGAATCGGGGTATATTTCTTCGTGAGAGTATTTAAAAGACTTACAAAAGTCTCTATTTTCACCATCCTGTGTTTTAATTGACATGAAAGATTGCTCTAAGGTACCAATCAATTCCACGTTTCCTCCAGATGTCTGCAATACGGGGCGAACAAGTCGAGAAGAAGATGAGAATATATAGATTCCAGGATAAACCCCTCCCTTTCGAAAAGTAACATGAGCTATTTCTAAATCTCTTGGAATGTAAGAAGAACTGTCAACTTTTGCCCGCCGAAGAACCCTTACAGCATTTGCTGCATCTCTCTCATGTAACGATCCGATAAGTAAACCATCGAGAAGTACAGGAAGAAGACTTTCAAGATTCTCACGATTCGAGTCATTCGTGAATTCGAAATTGAGCCCTAAACTTTTCTTTACAGTCTTGCGAACTAGATCAAAATCCGTATCTCTTGTTTTGGCTACTACAATTTTGCATTCACCTGCCAAATGATTTAGAAGCCCGCATGGCGATCCATCTGGAGTATGTATTGGACATAAAAAACCCCAAGACTCTGGCAAAAGTTTGCGAATCGTAGTTGTTCGAAGTTCAGTAAAGTATGCTCCTCGATGAACAGATCGAAAATGAGACAAAAATCTCAAGTAATTTAACTTGTCTGCGACAATTGTGAAGCCGCTTGATTGACTCAAGCCAAGACCACTTTTGCTCACCAAATTTCCTGTGGCTAAAAAGTACTCAAAGTGTCGTCCTATATCATATTTTTGGATAACTTGCAGTATTGAATTTTGTATTGAATTTGGTTCCAAAGCTTCCACTTTATCAGTGTATGACACATCAAAGAGGGCTTGAAATTTCAGACGGATTTGCTCAAGCACATGTTCCATCTTTTCATAGAGTAAGCCCTGAAGTAATGAACCAGGTAACATGATTTCTTGATGGGCTAATGTATCCGGATTATCGGGCTTACATAGGCCTTGAACTAAAGCCGTTAACTTCTGCAGCATAAAAAGTAATAGATTTGCTTTTTCACTCTGCCTCTTCAAGTGAGTGAAAATATATCTTGCAATAAAAAATTCTCCTAATTCAACATCACTTACAAATTTTTGTCCGCGTAAGAGGTTTCTAAAATATTTGCCAATGTAACGAAGTGCATCCATTTTAGATAGAATGTCTGCATCAGTAGCCTCATGAAGGCAATTGATGATACAATCATTTATGAGGCAATTCTCAGAGTTACATCTATAATCTGAATTCATGAAAATTTCTTTTTCAGAAGAGTCCGTGATGGCTCGAATAACTATTCCTACAGGAATATAAAATTCCTGACGTTCTATAGTGAGACCTAATCTAGCACTCCCAGTTTTCATATAATGCAATCTTATAGTACTAGATATTTCTGTCTTATCAACACAACGAATAGAGGTAGCAAATTTGCTGAACAATGCCCCCCTTCGCAAAAAAGAACTTCGTACTAGACCTAACACATAATGCCTACGTTGCTGAATTAGAAGTCGGATGATTCGCTCAATTCCGTTTACAATAAAGTATCCACCAGATTCAGTATCTTCTTCTCCATGTTTGATAAGTCCAATTTTATCTAGTGATTCCAAGTGGCAGGCGTGACTAGCTACCATAATAGGGAAGCTGCATATTTTAATTATGTTCTTATGTACCGGATGATCACGGCAAGATCCAACTATCTTATGACAAACTGTGGACATGAGATTGCCACAATAGGTTTCCCCAGTCTCTCTGCATTCACGTGGAAATGTTCTAGGCTCAAATAGGCTTCCTTGAAAACTAGCATCCCTCCTGACTTTCTCAGGCTTTTCTAAATAGAAATTTTCGAACCATACTTGTAAATATGCACCCTTTCCATTTTCTTCATCCGACATCTTTATCTTTACATGCTGTAGTTCTGTCGACATATCACGTAACCCTTGATCTATGAACTGATCGAAAGAGTTAACATGGTCACTGACCAGCTGTTTGAGTCCTAAAAATAAATTTAGTTGTTTATAAATATACTTCCACAAGAGGTTCTTACCTGTTGTAATTTTGCTTTCCATTTTGCTTTCCATCTAGCTATCGTATAATTCTTGTGAGGAGTAGTATGACTTCAAAGTAAAGGAAGTCGTTATCGTTTTGCACTGAAGATTGCAAAAGACTTACTTCCCGTGAAGCGGCGGCGGCTGGATACCGGGAAAGAAAATTTATATTCTTTGTATGATACTATTCTATCCGCACACTGAGTGAGAAGATGTTCGGGAAAAGTAAGTGATGGGACAAGTAGAGAAGTAGAGATGAGCGCGCAAAAAATTCTCGCGTACCACTCAAGAAAGGCTATGAATTGCTGACTGAGAACAAACGGCAGATGATTCTATGGACTGTTTTCTTGTTTTTTTTTCTGATTGGAACGTCTTGTTATATTTATGGTCACATGTACCATACAGGTACTGAAACAATTTGAGTATACATACTGTACGTACTGCTGGTAAGTCACATTCTCACATTCTTACACATGGTAAAAACTATGCATATATTAAATCGACACTTTGGAATTTCTGAATTTGAGATAGTTTGATATGTTTATCCGCGTGGTGTTCCAATAGTCGACGTGCCAATATTTTTTTTTGTATCCACTATCCTTTCAGACTGCACCTGCCCTTACTCTCTCAGCTGTCCACGTGCCTATGATAGTTTCCTGTAACAAAAAAAATATGGCCATTCTGTTTTTTACCCGACAATTTAACTTTACAACCCCATTTTTCAACGAGTGCGAGAAAAATATTTCAATTATCTTTCACAGTCTTTGACTCTTTGTGGATTGGAGTTTTTATAAAAGATTCAACTACAAACATTATAAACATCACTCCGCACGCTTATAATTTATTCAAAAATGAATGACGCGAAGCAAACGGATTATGCTGCCGAGTTTCTCTGGCCAAGCGAGGTAAACTCTTTCCTTCTGTTCTTGTTTTACTTTTTTCTTACACACATTCAACAAAATTACCCTAGGAATATAAGAAAGAATCATTCGTACAAGCTCGCGATCAATATGATCGAATGTATAAAGAATCAATTACAGATCCTTCTGCCTTTTGGTCTGCCATCGCTTCAGAATTTTACTGGAAGAAGGAGTGGGATCCTGCA
>Ga0209505_1000439_pt1 | contig 33463 bp, 34 predicted proteins | sample COGITO_mtgs_1103_2_FD_184794 | JGI IMG/M metagenome (GOLD analysis project Ga0209505, IMG submission 184794) | Pelagic marine microbial communities from North Sea - COGITO_mtgs_110331 (SPAdes) (version 2) | ecosystem: Environmental > Aquatic > Marine > Epipelagic ... | reverse complement strand
ATTTTCCATCAATAGGTGTAGGCATTAAAATTTCATGAATTTTTTCTTTTTTATTAGGAAATTTCTTTAATAACTTTTCATAAACGTGATCTTTACTTGAGAAATGAACATCTAATTCATCTTTGATTTGAACTGATAATGCATCATTTAGTCTCATCATTCGAGAATAATGACCGCTTCCCCATGGATAGATAAATTCACCTATTTTGAGCACAATTTCTAATCAAACATGGTGTTTAAATTTTCAATGATTTTCATCTAAGGAGTCTAAAATGTCATGAACATTATTTGCTCCTAATTTAACAAAAATTTCTTGTTTTGTTTTGAGAGCAGATTCTACACTAGTTTTAGAAAATTTAGGAACATCATTTGAAGTAATATTGATCATTTTTTCTAATTTTTTGATATTTCGTTCTAAGCCTATCTCTTTTGCTTCTGTAAATAATTCATTATCTACACCTGTAAGAGGAATAATTGGAATTTTGTTTTTACAAAATACATTATTTAATGCATTATCAATAAAATTTGCAGGAAAAATCAGTGGTGATAAAGCTATAGATATTTTTTTGTTTGAATAACTCAACATAATTTCTATTACTGAATTTACATAAATTAAATAATTTTTAATCCCATTTGGTTTTATTTTTAAATGATAAAATTCTAATCCAATTTTTTCTTGTACTAGTCTTGGAATTATTTGATTAATTATTTTAGATAAATTCATTAATTCAGATTTTTGTCTATAACAAACTATAATTTTTGTATCATAACCCTGCTTGATTGTTTCATAACAAGATACTGCTGAAATTTCATCATAAATTGCACAAATTGTTTGTTGATCTTGTGATTGATATGGAATTCCACTTTTACCATTATCTGAAAAAATGCAAATGTACGCATAATTTTTTGTTAAATAGGTATAAAGTAATTTATCAAAATTTTCATCAGTTCCAGGATGAGCCCCTAAATTAGATTTTTTTTCAATTATGTTAGATGTAGCAGCTATTTCTATGTCCTTAACAAGAAATCCTTTTGATATTCCCTCTACTTTAACTAAAAATTTTTCTCCTTTTAATAATAAATTACCCCCAATTGTTGTAATTTCTGAAATAATATTTTGAAAATCATTTTTTACTTGTCTTGCAATAGCAATTTTTTCAATACCAAAAAGTAAATTGATAGCTGATGATGCAAATACAGGATCATTTGCATTAACTAAAATTATATCTCCATCACGTTTTACAGAATTATAGTCTTGATTTTTTATTTTTAGAATTTTTTTAATATTTTTTATTAGTTGAGGAATTTTATTTTTAGAAAATATACTTGGAAAAACTACTACATATGATATTTCATTCATCTTTTTTCTTTTCAATTCTACTTGTTTATAATTTAGCACAAATTTTTGGGTAATCAATATAAAAGAAATATTTTAAATGAATATGTGACAAAATTTACACAAGAACAAGTAGACAATCTTAATTCTACAATTAAAACAACTGAAGAAGCTTTACAATGGGTATCTGATAATTTACATCCTAAAGTTGCTAAGGCATCAAGTTTTGGTGCTGAAGATGCAGTTGTTATGGACATAATGTTGAAAATTAATCCTAATTTTCGATTTTTTACTCTTGATACTGGAAGGTTACCACAAGAAACCTATGATATTATGGATATTGTTAGAAAAAAATATAATATTTCAATTGAGGTATTGTTTCCTGATACAAAAGAAGTTGAAGAAATGGTAAAGGAAAAAGGATTGAATCTTTTCTATGAGAGTGTGGATAACAGAAAACTTTGTTGTGAAATTCGCAAAGTGAATCCTATGAATAAAATGTTGAATACTTTAGATGGTTGGATTACAGGATTGAGACGTGATCAAACCAAAAATCGTGAAGATGTTAAAATTTTTCAATTAGATCATGGTCATGGTGGAATTTTAAAAATAAATCCAATAGTTGATTGGACTTGGGATCAAATTCAAGAATATATTAAAAATAATAATTTACCATACAACAGTCTTCTTGACAAGGGTTTTCCAAGTATTGGTTGTGAACCTTGTACTAGAGCAATAAAACCTGGTGAAGATATTCGTGCAGGCAGATGGTGGTGGGAACAAGATGGTAACAAAGAGTGTGGCCTTCATATAGACCATAAATAGAGGTTAGACATGTCAGAAAATAATTCAATTAAAGCACATGGTGGAATTTTAATTAATAGAATTACTAAAGTAGATTCTACAGGATTATTTTCAATTACTATTACTGAAGATTTAGCAAATGATGTAGAGAATATTGCAGATGGAATTTTTAGTCCTTTAGAAGGATTTTTGGGACAAAAAGATTTTGAAAGTGTTGTATCTCGTGGAAGACTAGCCAATGATTTAGCATGGACTATTCCAATTGTACTTGATGTGGATGAAGAAACTGCTTCTAAAATGAAAGATGCAGGAGATGTTCTGTTAAAAAATCCAGATGGTACTGGAATTGCTGTATTACATGTTGATGAAACATTTACTTTTGATAAAGAGAAAACAGCTCAAGGAGTTTATGGTACTACTGATTCATCACATCCTGGTGTAGCATATACCATGTCTATGAAAGACTTCTTAATTGGTGGAAAAATTGATTTTATTCAAAGACCAAATGATACTGAAATTAGAAATAATAGATTAACACCAACTCAAACTCGAGAATCATTTGCAAAATCTGGTTGGAAAACAATTTGTGCCTTTCAAACTAGAAATCCACCACATGTAGCACATGAAATGTTACAAAAGACATCTATAACAACTCGTGATGGTGTATTTGTAAATCCAGTAATTGGTAAGAAAAAATCTGGTGATTTTGTAGATGAAGTTATTGTAAAATGTTATGAAACTATGATAAAATTATACTATCCTGAAAATAGATGTAAACTTGGAACATTACATACACAAATGAAATATGCTGGTCCAAAAGAAGCAATTCATCATGCAATTATGAGACAAAACTATGGTTGTACTCATATAATTATTGGACGAGATCATGCAGGTGTTGGAAAATTCTATGATCCAATGGCAGCACAAAAAATCTTTGATGATTATCCTGAATTAGATATTTCTCCGGTATTCTTCCCACCATTCTTCTATTGTAAAAAATGTCTAACATACACAACTCCAAAGGCATGTCCACATGATAATGATGTAAAAGAGCAAATTAGTGGAACTGCACTTAGAGAAATGATTCAAAATGGACAAGCACCATCTGAATTTATTTTAAGACCCGAAGTAGCAAAGGTAATTTTGGATACTCCAAAACCTTTTGTTGATTAGATTTTTATTCAAACAAATTTAGATTAGCTCATGAAGTATATTGTTCCAATAATCTTATTTCTTGGATTTTTAATTACTCCTGCATTTGCTCAAGAAGAAGTTAATCCCTCTTTAAGTATAGAAAATTTAGAAATTCCCGCTGAAAAATTCAATACTGTATTGCGTAATGCACCAATAATTCAACTAGATACTGTTCATGATATTAGCTGGCAAATTACTATTGATAATAATTTACTTTATGCAAATCCAAATGGAAATGCAGTTTTTAGGGTATATGACAAACTGGATAACACTGAATTCATCGAAGTAGGTATGGGTCCAAAACCTGACAATAAATTTTGGGTTGCAGTACAAACACCTGATGAAGGGTACGTAGTTGTTCATAGGGACTTAGATAGAGGCTGGTATCCTGAAGCAAAATCTATAGTATCATTTACTGATAGAGCAGGATTAACTGTAAACAATGGAGCAAGAATAGTAGTAACAAATTTGGATATTGGAAAATTTGAAATTGAATCATATTCTGTTCATGGAATGGAAGGAAGTACTGATCCACCTGCAATTAATTCTGGTGTCATGATTGTAGAAATTCTATCAGGTGATCCTGGAAAGAATATGTTTGCATTTTTCCCATTTTATGTTGCAGCAGGAATTGGAATTATAGGTGCAACACTATATTTTACTAAGAAGCGTTCTTAGTTTTATAATATTTACAGCTTTTTTTAATTTTACAAACATCACACATTGGTGAAATAGGTTTACAAATATTTTGACCATACATTACAAATGTATCATTAATATCAATCCAATATTTTTTATCTATTTTACTCATTAATTCTTGTTCTGTTTCTTCAGGATTTTTTGTATCAACTAAACCTAATCTATTTGAAATTCTATGAACATGAATATCAACTGGTATTGCTGGTTTTTCAAATGCATAAACTAAAACACAATTAGCCGTTTTTCTCCCAACACCTGGTAATTGTACTAGTGTATCAAGATCTTCAGGAACTTTATCCTTGTATTTTGTATGAATTATTTTTGCAACTTCTATAATTCTTTTAGACTTTACATGAAAAAATCCAATTGACCTAATTATTTTTTCTACATCTTTAATTTTTGCATTTGCAAGCTCTTTTGGATTCTTATATTTTAAAAATAATGCTTTTACCGCTTTTGTCGTTGTTTCATCTTTTGTTCTTGCAGAAAGTATAGTTCCAATTAAAATACTAAATGGACCTGTTTCAGCATTATGTAAATCTCTTAATGCTGTAATTCTTGGTGGTTTTACAGAATTCATAGTTTCTGTCATTCCAGTTAATATTTTCTTCATTTTATTTGGAATCTACGCACAAGTATTATAACTGTAATAATGATAATTTACCATTGGAATTAACTAGAGAAGAAGAATCTGCACTAAAAGGTGAACAAGGAGAAATTATGCAGATGGCATATAGGATTTTGGTTGCAACTGGGGAAGCAACAGATGCTGAAAAACTAATTCCTATAGAATGGGCTCATCTTTCTGGTGTAAATTATAATACAATTGGTGATGCTGGTGAAGAATTTCTATCTAGTATTAGTAAAAATGCTCGTGTTAAAGTAAAAACAACATTAAATCCAATGGGATTTGATATTGATAACGTTTCTAATTATAAATTAGATGAAAATTTTATTTCTAAACAACTATCAATTAGAAATTCATATGAAACAATGGGAGTAATTCCATCATTTTCTTGTATTCCATATGAAATTTTTGATATTCCACAAAATGGAACACAAGTTGCATTTGCAGAAAGTAATGCTGCAATCCATGCAAATTCTTATGATAATTTAAAAACAAACAAAGAAAGTGCATTTAGTGCATTAGCTAGTGCAATTATCGGTAAAAGTCCCTACTCTTCATTACGTAAAGAGGATACACCAAATGTTACAATTCAAATGAAAGTCAAAAATCCAAATGAACTAACATATGGAATGTTAGGATTTTATGCTGGCAAAGTAGGTGATACATCTGTAAATATTTCTGGCCTTGGAGAAATGGATCAAAGACAATGTAAAGCAATGTGTGGAGGAATGGGAACATCTGGAACTTGTGCTAAATTTAATTTTGTTGAAGGAGACCCTAACACTGAAAAAATAGATTTTGATGAAAAAGAAATGCAAAATGTTCATGATGAACTTAACACTGCTGAAAAAGGTGATTTGATTACACTAGGAAGTCCTCAATTAGGTTTAGATGAAATTTCTGATCTTACTGCTAAACTAAAAGGTCGTTCATTTGAGAAAAGATGCATGGTTTTCTTACCTAGAACTGTAAAAGAGCAGGCACAAAAAATTGGTTACATAACTGAACTTGAGCGTGCAGGATGTGAAATTCTTTCTGATTGTTGTACATGTCTAACTCCATTGATATGTAAGGATGATGTTGATGCAGTTACTACTAATAGTATCAAAGGAGCATTTTATCTAAAAAATTCTAATGGCGTAGGTGTTAATTTAAAATCATTAAAAGAAATTGTTGAAGATGAAACAAGATGAATAAAATTTTAGTTTCAGGAAAAGTGGAGGGAATTATTTTAAAATCAAATGATCCAATTAATTTTTTAGGAACAGTTGATAAAAAAACTGGAATTATTAGCGATAAGAATCATAATCTTTTTGAAAAATCTATTAAAGATTCCATTTTAGTATTCCCATCTGGTATTGGTAGTAGTGTAGGTGCATACACTATTTATTCAATAAAATCAAATAATACCGCACCACTTGCAATGATTTGTAAAAAAGCTGATCTTACAGTTGCTACTGGATGTGCATTAGCTAATATTCCATTAATTACTATTAGCGATAAAGAATTTGAATCAATTAAAACTGGAATGAAAATATTACTTGATACTGATTCAACTAATCCAATTCATTATCAATAAATTTTTCTTTTTCTAAATCCCCTAAACTAATTTCTTTAATTTGACTTTTACCAGCAGGTAATGCGCGAACAAATTCATCGATATTTATTTTTCTTGTAATGTCCTCAAATATTTTTAAAAATTCTAATCTTATTTTTTTTGCACATTCTGCCATTTCTAATCCATTTGGTTCAATTATTGCATAACAAATAGAATTTTTTTTAATTGCTTCTGGAGGTCCACATGTTAAGACGTGATCGTTATCTTCAAGCTGTATTATTCCAACAGCTAATTTTAGAGTCTCTGATTTGATAAAATTTCGTTGTCCTTCTATTGTAAATGAGCCTTTAGGGAGAAATTCTCCACTAGGCGCGGATTTTTTTACTTGGTCTGGAAGAACCCAGTAAGCACTAACCCCATACAATGCTTCTCTCCACGCTCTACTGAAACAAACAGTTGCATGTGCAATTTCATTCATTGTTGTATCTGGTACATTTTCTGCATCCTTTAAAATAAAAAATGGAGAACCAAAAATATCGCCATGAAATACTTTATCATTTTTATCCAAATGTTTTCTAATTACAGCTGAATTTGATGCTGCATCTCTACCACCAATTGTAAGAAATCCATCTGTAGTCATAAACCATCTATATCTTTCAAACCAATTCTTCTTTCTAATTTCTGTAACAACCTCTAAATTTCTTTCAGCTTCTGTTTGATTTTGGAATTTCTTTAATTTTTTTTCTGTTTTTTCTTTAATTGCTTCAATTGAATTAATAGCACCTGATTGTTTTTTTGCTTGATTAAACAAAACAGATGCTATTGATTGAAGTGGGGAATCTGTATTTATTTTGATTTTTTCATCTTCAACAATAATTATTGAGATTCCTTTTTCACTAATCAATTTTGCATTATTAGTTGCCAAAATTTCTTGTGCTAGACTATCTTTTATTGAAAAAATTCCTTTTGAAACCATTTCAAAAAGTGAATTTGCAACATTTGTAATTTTTTTTGATTTATCTTTTACTGTTTGAATTGCTTTTTCTTGTTCAGATATTTGAGTTTCTAAATCTTTAATTTTTTTATCAGAGCCACTACTTTGAATTGATTTGCCTTTTTCAACTATATTTTTTGTAAAAATTGTATCTAATCCTTCAATGAAACTAGTAACATCAGTTACTTCACCTTCAAGTTTTCCTAGTTTTACAGGTAAAACTTCTATTTTTTCGTTTTTAATTATGACTGGCTCATGATTTCCAGATACAACATCTAAAACAATTTTCTTTGTTGTTTCATAAATTTTTGTTACCTCTTCATTTGTTAACAAATTTCCAATTTTTTTACGATCAATATTTGTAATTTCAAATATTGATTCAACATATTTTTTTGGTAAACCTAAAGTTCTTCCAAACCATTTTGCAGAAATTAAATCAGTAGTTCTTAATTCATCAAAATTTGATTCAGTTAAATTAAATATATCTAAATTATTTTCTGGAGGTTCTGCATATTCTAATCCTACACTAAGTTTTCTATGTCTAACTTCTATTGAATGTTGTAAAGCTAAAATTTTCATCTCCTTACTACAAAGTATAATATTTCCATCGCCAAAAAATTCACCCACTAAAATAAACTCTTTACCAAATCCTTCAAAAGTAAAATATGCAATTCTTTCTGCACCTATCTGTTCAATTTTTTTTAATTTTAATCGTAGTAAATCACTTCTTAATCTCTTGAGCAATCTATTTGGTTCCATTTGATCAATTTTTACTTTAGTTAACCATACACCTGATGTTGAAATCATCATAAAGAGATCACTTTTTTCAGTGTGATGAAGTTTGAAGAGAATACTGTCTTTTGTTATCCCATAGATATTACTGATGTAGTATCCTTGAACTTGTTCAGAAATTTGATTTACTAAATATCTTAGTTCTATACCAGCTAATGCCATAGTTTTTGTCTTTTATCTCTAAAATTATACCCTTCCTATTCTATGCTCAAATTTTTACCAAAGATATTAAACATGGTTTGCTTGATTTACGCTAGAAATTTACTTTGGCCAAATTTAAGAAAAAAAAATCTGCACCTACGCCTGGATCTGATGACTCTAAGCCCAAAATTACAGATGGAATTGATGTTCCAGAAGTAGAAAAATCTGAACCTTTAACAAATAATTCTAAAGATCCATCTAAAGTTCCTCCAATCAGTGATGCAGCTAAAAGTGAAAAAGATAAAAAATTATCTAAATTATTTTGGATGCGTATTGTTTTAGGTGTTATTGCAGGTATTGCAACGACATTCATTTTTGAAGGTATTGAAGGTGAAGAAAGAAGATGGGCATCAATTGGATTTATGATAATCTTATTTTTCGGTTCAATTTTAGTTGCTAAAGCAATGAAAATGCAATTACCATCATCAGATAGGAAGAAAATTGTTACACAAGGTATAGGCAGCTATGTATTTTTGTATTTATTCTCATGGATTGTCAGTTATACATTAACACATCTTGGTGACGTCTCTACAGGAATTAATTTATAAAAAAATTAAAAAAAGTAAGAGGATAGATTATGTGGAATTATAAAACACCTGGAATACCTGATGAATATTTCGAACGTGCTGAAAAAGTTCCAATTACTAAAGAAGAAGTAAGAACAATACAACTTAGTAAAGCAAGATTGAAACCAGGTCAAACTGTTTATGATATTGGTTGTGGCAGTGGCTCCATTTCTGTTGAAGCAGCCTTTCAAATTGAATCAAATGGTAAAGTTTTAGCAATTGATTATGATGAAAATGCTGTTGAATTAACTAAAAAGAATTTAAAAAAATTTAGCCTTTCAAATGTTTCTGTAATTTATGGTAATGCTAAAGAAAAAATATCTGAACTTGAATCTGCTGATGTTATTTTTATTGGTGGAACAGGCGGTGATACTGCAGAAATAGTTAAGCTTTCAGAAAATAAATTAAAATCTAGTGGTAGAATTGTAATTGGGATTATACTAATTGAAACACTCTATTCAGTATTACAAATTCTTGACAAATTGAAGTTTGATTCTATTGACATTACCCAAGTTACCATATCTAAGAGTAGAAAAACTACTACTGGCACTATGATGTTAGCTAGAAACCCAGTTACCATAATATCTGCCACTAAAATTTAATCTAGACTTTTAATTGGGTAAAAAGGCATGAAAGTCATGCCTGGATTAATTGGAATTGGAGTAGGTCCTGGAGATGTAGAACTACTTACAGTAAAAGCAGTCAAAGCAATCCAAAATGCCGATATTATCATGTGTCCAGCCTCTAAAGAGACGCGACCAAGTATTGCATTATCAGTTGTTTCACCTATCATTGATAAATCAAAAAATCAAGAAATTATAAAACTAATTTTTCCAATGACTAAAGATAAAGACATTCTAGAAGCCTCTTGGAAAAAAAATGCAAAAATTATGGCTGAAACTGTTTTGAAAGGAAAAAATGTTGTATATCTTACAGTAGGTGATCCATATCTTTACAGTACATGGATCTACATGCATAGAGATTTGACAGAAAAATATCCTGACATGAATATTAGTGTGGTACCAGGTATTGTATCAATATTCTCATTTGCATCTAAAGTTGGTGTTAGTGTTGCAGAAGGCGCTGAAAAAGTTGCAATTATTCCTTCATGTTATGATTTATCAAGTGTCAAAGAAATTGCAAAACATTCTGAATCAATGATATTTCTAAAAGATGGTAGATATTTTGATAAAGTTATTGAAGTTTTGAAAGAATCAGGTTTTCCAGATGATTCTCTTTTTGCAATTGGACAAGACTTGGGTACAGAAAATGAAATTGTTAGAACAATGAAATTAGGTGAAGTAAATGATGATTCGTTAACTACAAAATACTTTTCAATTTTGGTGGTAAAACGTGTCTAACGTATTTTTTGTTGGTTGCGGTCCTGGTGATCCAGAATTAATTACAGTAAAAGCAAAAAAATTAATTCAAAAAGCTGATGTTGTAGTTTACTCTGGTTCGTTAATTCCTGAACCTATTTTGAAATTATGTAAAAAAGGAAAACTTCATGATGCTGCAAAATTAGTTAGAGAAGAAATTTTTGATTTGTTATACAAAAATGCAAAAAAAGACAAACTAGTTGTTAGACTGCACGATGGTGATCCAGCTATTTATGGTGCAATTAGAGAGCAAATTGATAATCTAGAAAAAAAAGGAATAGAATCTACTGTTGTGCCTGGTGTTACCTCTTTTCTAGCCTCAGCCGCTGCACTTGGAACTCAATTAACATTACCTGGAGTAACTCAAACAATGATAATTACAAGAGCAGAAGCAAGAACCAAAGTTCCTAAAAGAGAACAAATTTCTGAACTTGCAAAACATCAAGCTACATTAATTTTTTATCTCAGTGTTCATTTACTAAATAAAATTTCAAAAGAAGCAATTGAAGGTGGATATAAAAAAACTACACCTGTTGCAGTTGTTTATAGAGCAAGTAGAAAAGATCAAAAAATAATTATTGGAACACTAACAGATATTGCAAGTAAAGTAAAAGCTGAAAAAATTACAATGACTGCTATTGTAATTATTGGTGATGTAATAAAACCAAAATCTTATGAATATTCAAAACTTTATGATAAAACATTCACTCATGGTTTTAGAAAAGCTAAAACTAAGTAGATAAATAATTTATTTTATTATTAATACCAATTTTATTTAATTTATTTTTAAAATCAATTACATTACCCGAAGTAAAAATTTTTAATGAATTTCTTTTTGATTGTTTATTTTTGATTTTTCTTAAAATTTTTGTTGCAACCAAATATCCTGGATCAATAAATTGTATTTGTGGAAATTCTTTTTTTAATAATGCCTTTAAAAATAATAAATGAGTACTTGATAATGTAATGGTATCAATTTTTTCTTTAATAATATAATTTTCTAAACTTTCTTTAATTATTTTTTTACAATAATTTTTCTTATTAAGAAATTTTCCTGATTCTACTAAATCTACAAGATTTGATCCATTTATTTTAAAAATTTTATATGACTTAGGAATATTATTTTCTTTAATATAATTTCTAAGTCCTCTACTCTTAATAGCTGATTTTGTTGCAAGTATTGCAATTTTTTTTGATTTTGATTTTTTTTGTGCTAATTTTAGGGGAGGTTTAACATCTACAATATTTTTTGTTTGTAAATTTAACATCAAACTTGGTGTATTTGATGCAACAACAATAATGTCGGGCATAAATTTTTCTTCCAATAGATTAATTGTTTTTTTCATTATTGTGTTTAATTGAGCCTGTGATTTTTCTCCATATGGGTAATTTTTTTGATCAGCAAAATACACAATGTCTGTTTTTACAATTTTTTGAATTTCTTTAATTACTGAAAGTGAGCCTAAACCTGAATCAAAAACAACAATTTTTGCCAATACACCATTTTCATTAATCATCAATAATAGTTTGTTAGCTAAATTTACTCAAAAGCTGATCTAAATTTACACCGCTCATTAAGACTAAATTTCTAAATCCATTATCATGCCAAACTTCGACAGTACATGGGCTCGACAAGAGACCCAAAGTGTAACTGGCAAACTACGCGATGCAGTAAAGCCTCAAGGTGCATTAAAACCACGTATTCAAACTGCAGTTAACAAACTACAAGTCCAAATTTCGAAAATGGACTCAATGTTAGGTAAACTGCAAGAAAGAGATGCGCAACTCTTTCAACGAGTCGTGACTGCAATGCAGCAACATGATACTAGCACAAGTAGAGTTTTGTCTAACGAATTAGCTGAAATTCGTAAAGTTACAAAGATGCTCGGCAACGCAAGAATGTCATTAGAACAAGTTCAACTAAGACTGACAACTATTCATGATCTTGGTGATGCTATGGTAGCAATTGGACCAGCTATGTCTACAATGAAGGGATTGAAGTCATCGCTCGGAAGATTCATGCCAGAAGCTGATTCAGAATTGAATAGTATGACCCAGACACTTAATGGACTTATGATGGATTCACTTGCAGGAGACTCATTTAACATGGAGTCTGATGTTTCAAATGAAGAAACAGATAAGATTCTTCAAGAAGCATCTGCAGTAGCTGAGCAACAGATAGGAGATAAATTCCCATCTGTACCATCTTCAACAGGACTTTCGTCACAAACCTCTTCTACTTCTTCCTTTGAGTAGCTAGTTGAGACTAGACGATAGTTTATTATTTTTATTTAATTTTTAAAAAAATTGTTAAGCTCAAATAATAAAATTATTTTTTTAAGTTAAGGAAATCCTACAGATTCTAATAAAATAGAATCAATTTTAGAAATATCTACTCTACTTTGTTCCATAGAGTCTCTTTTTCTAATTGTTACAGTATTGTCCTCTAACGTTTGATGATCAACTGTTATTGCAAATGGGGCTCCAATTTCATCTAATCTTCTGTATCTCCTACCAATTGCACCTGAATGATCTAAAAATGCATCAAATTTTCTTTTAATATTTAGGAAAATTTCATCAGTTTTTTCTTTTAATCCGTCTTTTTTAACTAATGATAAAATTCCAACATGAACTGGTGATAAATATGGTTTTAATGATAAAACCATTCTTTCATGCTCTTTATCATTTTTTAATGAATGTTCTAAAATAGTGTATAAACTTCTATCAATTCCCATTGAAATTTCAAATACATGTGGCAAAACTTTTTCATCATTATCCATTACTTCAAATTTTTCTTTACTCATCTTTGCATGACTAGATAAATCATAATCTGACCTATAATTACATGCTACAAGCTCTAGCCAACCAATTGTAGTTTCTACTTCAAAATCAAATGCAACTTCTGCATAGAATGCTTTTTCTTTGTCTCCTAATTTTCTAAATCTACTTTTTGAAACATCAATACCTGTTTTTTCATAAAATTCTGTTAAAATTCCTAAATAATATGCCACAAATTTGTTTGGGACAGTTCCTGATTCTAGTGCTTCTTTACAGGTCATAGAAATTGGTTCAGCATCTGTTTGAACTCTAATTATGGTATTCTCTATCTCCGCAAATTTTTCAACTTCATCTAATCTTCTTGGATTACAAAATACTTCAATTTCTGCTTGATAAAATTCTCTAAGACGAAGTAAACTTTGCCTAGGTGCTATTTCATTTCTAAAACTTTTTCCTACTTGGGCTATTCCTAATGGTAGTTTTCCTCTCATAGTTTTAAAAAGTCTAGGAAAATCGACAAAAATTGATTGACATGTTTCAGGTCTAAGATATGCTTCTTCTTCTTGAGGACCAATTCCAACTTTAAACATCATATTGAATTTTTTTGTTGTTCCAAAATCACCTTTACATTTTGGACATTTTATTTTATTTTCATTAATTGCATTATCAAATTCGTTCAAATCTGCACTTTCAGGAATTTCAATATTTGCAATCTCTGCAATTGTTCTATCTGCTCTATATGTTGAATTACATTTTGTACATTTTATTATTGGATCTGCAAAATTACCTAAATGACCTGATGCTTCAAAAACTGATTTGGACATAATCTGAGAACCATCTATTTCCATCATGCCATCTCTTCTGATTAATTCCCTTCTCCATAACTCAAGAAATTTATTTTTTAAACCAACACCTGATGGACCATATTCCCAAAACCCTGCATTTGCATCCGAATAAACTTCACAACTAGGAAAATAAAATCCACGTTCAAGAGCTAATTTCATTACTTCTTCATAATTCATTATTTAATTTCCTCAGTAATCGTATACATCTTTATGCATATCCTTTTGCTATTTTGACATTTTCAAAATCATCTCTATCATCATCAATAGGAGTTTCTAAAATTATAGGAATTTTTTTCTTGTTTGCAAATTTTACAACAGATGTTATCCCTTCTTCTCCAATTCCACCTAATCCTAAATGATAATGCCTATCAAGATTACATCCCATTTCTCCTCTAGCATCATTTAGATGAAGAATTTTCAAATTTTCAATTCCAACATGCTTGTCAAATTCCTTAAAAGTTTCTTTAACTTTATCTGCTGTTCGTAAATCATATCCTGCAACAAATGCATGACAAGTATCAAGACAAACACCAAATTTTTTCCCAGGTTTTAATTCCTTAAAAATTTCACCAAGTTGTTTAAAATCTGAACCAACAGAATTTTTTTGTCCTGCAGTATTCTCTAATAAAATCATTACATCATTTTTTGTTTGACCAGCTTTTGTTAGGGCTTCTACTAATTTTTTAATTCCTGCTTCTTCTCCAGTTCCTAAATGACTACCTAGATGTGTAACTAAATATGGAATTCCTAATTGTGCACATCTTTCAACTTCATTTATCAATGTATTAACTGATTTTTCAAATGCATCATCTTTTGGTGTAGCTAAATTAGGTAAATATGGCATATGTGCACAAGTTGCAAATCTATCAATTTTACTAGCTTCTAATTTAGATTTAAAAGCGTCAATTACTTCTTTTGTAAGATCTTTTGCATGCCATGATCTTGGACTTCTTGTAAATATTTGAAATGCTGAACAATCTCTTTCAACCGCATTATCTACTGACTTATCAATTGAACCTGATGCTGAGACATGACAACCAACTTGCATATTTTATCAATTTCTTAAAACATAATTTAAACCACCGTTCAAATCTTGAGAATCAGATTTTTATGTAAATTACTCAGATAACTATTATGTTAGTACTTGGACAAGATGAAAAAGCAAAATACCCTTTTTTGGCTGATGCAGGGGAATATTTGAAAGATAAAGGCTTTTCTTTAGTCCAATTTGGTAGCGATCCAGTCTTAAAATTATCAGTTGAAAAAGCACTACATAGAATCAAAGTTGCAGCAGCTGGTGAAGTCTATAAATCAGATTTAATTGATGGTCAAGCATCAAAAGATTATGTTCTTGAAAGAGAAGTATTTTCTTTTCTTTTAGCCATAGTACTAATCAAACTAACTGGAATGTCTACACTTATCAAAAGATTTGCTTTAGCTGAAGCTCGAAGAGCAGAAAATTATTTAGAAAAGGATTTAGGAAATGCTTCTAATAAATCAAAAATTGATTTAGCAACTAGAATAATTTATGATTTATTTAATATTGAAATAGTTAAAGAAAATGATTTTTTTGTAATACCTGTATCTGATTATCTAATACATTCAGTTACTTTTCATGAACGTGAATGGAAATTAATCAATAGACATGTTGAAAATGGTAAAGTATTCCTTACTCCTGATAAGACTGTTAGATTAATTAGAAAAGAATTGGGAAATTATATTAGTTCTAAAATAATTAATGCCCCAAAACCATCTATGATTCCTGGACTAGAAAATATTGTTAACGAATTAATTTCCCTTTCTAAAAAATTAACACCAACTTATACAATTACAACTGGTGAATATCCGCCATGCATTAAACATGCAATTGATGTACTAGAAAAAGGTGAAAATCTGCCACATTCTGGAAGATTTATGCTTGCAACTTTTCTTTTATCAAGGGGACAAACTGTCCAACAAATTGCACCTTTATTCAAAAATGCACCTGATTATAATCCTAGAGTAACACTTTACCAACTAAATCATCTTGCTGGAACTTCAGGCAGTACAACAAAATATGCTTGTCCTTCTTGTGAAAAATTAAAAACACAGGATCTTTGTTTCATTACAAAAGAATGTGATAACATCATTAATCCATCACAATTTGGAAAAAAGAGAAAACAATGAATGAAAATAATATTAAATTTTTAGAGGATTCATTTAAAAAATATTATTTTAATCATTTTAACCTTATTTTTACTCCTCAACGTACATCTGAAAGAGAATTTGGTTATCAAAAATTTAATTCTGGTTTTTTTAATCGACATATTTCACTTAAGGATGATAAAGAATTACATCTACTGTTTATGCAAAATATTCCGTCTGATGTTTACTGTTCAAATGCATATTATGCATTTCCAAATTCTCCGATGAATGAAAAAGACTGGAAAGAAGCTGATTTGATTTTTGATATTGATGCAAAGGATCTTGATTTACCTTGTAGAAAAAATCATGTTGTATCTATTTGTAATGAGTGCAATGAAATTTCAAAAGATACTAATCAATGTGTAAAATGCAATTCTACCAAATTAGAAAAAAAATCGTTACCTTGTAAACTTTGTATTAATGCATCAAAAATTGAAGTCAATAAATTATCTAATATTTTAATTGATGATTTAGGAATTGATAAAGAAAACATTCATGTTTATTTTTCAGGTAATGAAGGATTTCATGTTTATGTTTTTAATTCACAATTTCAAAAAATTGGTTCTAAAGAAAGATCTGAACTTGTTGATTATATTATGTTCCGTGGTGCTATTCCTGAAACATTTGGAATGAAAAAATTTAAGCCTAATAGATCACTTTTTCCAGATTTTAATCAAAAAGGTTGGAATGGAAGATTTTCAAAACAAGTTTTTGGTTCAAAATCAAAACGTTCAAAAATTATCTCAGAATTACTTGATAATGGATATTCTTCTTTTCAAAAAATACTTGATAGTGTAGCAGACAATAGTGGTGCAAAAATTGATCCTAATGTAACTATGGATATTCATAGAATTTTTAGATTACCTGGTTCTATTAACAGTAAAAGTGGTCTTACCAAAATTCTTTGTACTGATTTATCAAAATTTGATCCATACACAGATGCATGTTTTCTTAATGATGAATCTGTTGAGGTTTTAGCTAATTGTCCAATTGAATTTAAGTTAAAAAACAAAAAATTTGGTCCATACAATAATGAAAAAACATCACTTCCAACATACGCTGCAGCATATCTGATTTGTAAAAAACTAGCAACAATTGCTTAATTTTGCTGGTAAGGCTTTAATTTAGTGAATCATGATTAAATGTGATTTTGTATAGCGCCTCTACTGATAAGCAATCCCCGCCTCCTGATACTGGTAAATTCATCAGATTGGCCATTGTTGCTATTATAGGAATAATAATTTTCACCATGGTTGGAAATCAAGCAGTAATACTATCAATGAATTTCACTGAATTTGGTGAGCAATTCACTAAACCCCTTTACTATACACTTCTTTCCACTTTAATTCTGTCTGCAATTGCTCTTATTCGTGTAAATATTTCCAGCAGATCTTCAATTTTCTGGTATGGTATTAACACTGCAATTGGATTTATTGCAAGAGGTCCTCAACAATCTGCTACAGCAGATATCCAAAGTTTTAGAGATTACAAATTAAGTTCTCCACAATTCATTCTTTGGCAAATTACTAAGATTCTCTTATTTGGTGCATTTTTTGCAAATATTATGTTTGGATTTGCAGCAATGTCATTTATCGATGGTAATACTTTGGGTGTTGAAAACTTACCAAATTTATTTTCTTTACCGTTTGTAACTCCTGATAGTAATCCAGCATATGCTAGTGAACAAGTTGTTCCAATGATTCCTGCTTTAGTTATTCTTATTCCACCAATGCTTGCAGCAATTGGTTTACGTTTAGTTCTGTATGTTGGTATTCACAGAATTATTGATGTTATTACATCTTACTTGAAAGACTCTCAGGAAGGAAAACCTCGTTATCTAAATTACGTTTCAACTATTGAAGGAATTTTTGGAATTGCTATATTGTGGGTTGGTGTAAATCTTTTCTTTACTGATCAAATTGATTATAATACAAGATATGTAATTGGTGGTACACTTCTAATTGGTTCTGCTTTAATTGCATTTTCTATTATTGACCGAATTAGAGCACGTGTTTTAACTCACATGTTCAAACGTGATGTAATTATCCGATTTGCAACAATTCTTGCAATTGCACTCATTATTGGTGGTGTAGTAGCAGTAAACAATAGTATTGCAGATGCAAAGAAAATCGAATTTTTAGGACCATATACAGCTCAACAAATTGGAGTTAATAGATATCTAGGAGAATTAAATGAAGTTCAAGAAAATACCCATGATGTACAATTAACATCTGTTTCTGCAAATAATATTAAAAATTATGTTAATCAAAATAGTGATGTTCTTGATGTTATTCGAGTTTGGGATTGGGAAGCTGCATTTGCTAAATTAAAACCTGAAATAGGATTAATTCCGTATGTTGACTTTGAAGATAATGACATTCTAAGATTTAACAATACTTTGTATTGGACTGCTTCAATGAAACCAATTTTACCATCATCTGTCAGTCTTGATAATAGGTGGTACAATGAACATCTTGTTTATACACACGTTCCTGATGGATTTCTAACTTTAGAAGCAACTGATGGTCAGATTGTTGATAGTGGAGAATTTTTCAAACAAAGAGAAATTTACTATGGTGAAGGTGGATTATTTGAACAAACTTGGTCTGGTTTTCCAAGTGGAAGAGGTGAAACTAGTGCAGAACTTGGAGGAGTATCTTATTCAGGTACAGGTGGTTTGGATGTACCCCCACCACTTAGTTGGATATTTGAACCAAATTTCTTACTATCATTTCCAGGTGAATCTGTACATATCATGAGATACAAGGATGTACATGATAGAATGGAAACATTGTATCCATATTTCTTGTATGATTTGTTTGGTAAAGAACTAGATTCATTGCCTGTAACTGACGGAGAAAATTCCTATTGGTTAATTCCATTGATTATTGGATTTGATACACGTGATGTTCCTTGGTCTGTAGGTAATCCTTACTTACGTTTAGTAGGATATGCACTTGTTGATTCGTATAATGGTGATATTCAATTACTAAAAACTGGTGATGATTTCTTTACTGATATGTTTGCTAATCAATATGCCGAACAATTCAAACCAATGCCATCTTGGTTAGAAGAACAAATCAGATATCCGGTGGAATTATTTAATTGGAAAACAGAGATGTATAACATTTACCATGTAACTAATCCTGAGACATTCATCCAAGCAAATGAATTCTATGAAATTCCACGTGGTCTTGATACTTACTATGTTGAAGCAAAACCACCTGGATTTGAACAAACTTCCTTTTTGGGATTACTTTCATTGGAATTGAAAGGTTCACAAGGAAGAAATCTTGCAGGATATATGGTAGTTGAAAATGATCTTGAAAATTTAGGTGATTTACAATTCTATGAAGTTCCATTAGATTCATCAACTAAGTTAATTGGACCTACTGCAGTTAGAGAAGCTCTTGACAGAGATCCTGAATTTTCTAAACTAAAGACATTATTGAGGAATCCAAGAATTGGTGATAATATTTTGTATCGCGTAGGTGATCATGATGTATACTTTATTCCAGTTTACACTGCTGGTGCAGGTGGTGTAGTTGCACAATTAGGTACTATTGCAGCAGTTGGTGCAGCATTTAATGGGGAATACTTTGTTGGATTAGGTGCAACTCAAGAAGAAGCATTTGAACAATATTTGAAAAAGGTATCTGGTGTAGCATCAACTACAACTACTGCTGATGATGATTATGTTGAATTACTTAAAACTGATAGAATTGATATTATAAAATCTATATTTGAAGAGGAGAAGATTACAATTTCTGAACCAACTTCAATTCAAATTCCATTGTCATTTAATGAAGGAGAGTTATTCTTCTTTACTGAAGATGATCTTTCTGATACAGAACAATTCTTATCAGAATTCATTGATGACTTTGTAAAACCACGTAGTGATAGAGTATTCATGTGGGAAGAAGATACAATTCTCAATATAGGTACTGTATATGTAAAAGATGGATTACCTGAGATACATTATGTATCAATTGAGGTTGGCAACTAATTGCTTCTTGTTGTTGATAACGGTTCTATCTATACAAAACAATTAACTGATTTTTTAAGTGAAAAAAATATTTCATTCGAAAAATATACTCCATATATTTTAGAATTAAATTCATTACAAAAATATGATTCTATTATTTTATCTGGAAGAAGAAAAAATGACAAGAAAATTAATGAAGTAAATTCTAAAATTATTAATTTTTCAATTAAAAACAAGAAAAAATTACTTGGTATATGTTATGGAGCTGAAATATTAGCTTTAACATTAGGAGGTACAATTAGAAAAACACAATCTATTCAAAAAGGTAATGAGATAATTGAAATTTTAAAAGATGATTTAATTACAAAAAATTCAATAAATGTATTTGAAAGTCATGCCTTTGAAATTTCTAAATTACCTAACATACTAATTATAATTGGTAAATCAAATAATTGCAAATATGAAATTATTAAACATAAAGAAAATCTAATTTTTGGAACTCAATTTCATCCAGAAATGACTCCTGATGGTAATAATTTAATTGAAAATTTTTGTTCACTTTGATTGATTTTAATAACTCTCAAAATTCTTTATTTTATGGATGAAGAAGCACATCAATTACTTTTACCTTTAGTTGAAGAAGAAAATATCTGTCTACCTTTACCAATTAATGTTGTATCTAAATATTGGAATGTAGAATTACCTATGGCAGAGGCTATTGAATCTGCCAAAAAATATTCTGATTTTGATGGAAGTATAATCATTGAAGGAATAGAGATTGCAGAAAGACATGGTTTATCATGTAAAATTGTTCATTCTTCTCTACCAGAGTTAAAAAAAATTATTGATTCAGGCATACCGCCAATTGTAATTCTTCCAGGAATTCCAGAAATTACACAACATGCTTCCGTAATTACTGGTTATGATGAGGATGAAAAAACAATTCTTCATTATATTCAAAAAGGTAATCAGGAAGGTGAACAACAAGAAGGAGCAATTCCCCAAGATATTTTTGATAGAGAATGGTCTGAGGAAGGAAGATTGTTAATAATTATATCTCCTCCAGATATTTTATCTAAGATTACATTAGAAAATAATTTTCAAAATGAATCTAATCGTCTATGTTTTAATTCTGAACAACTGAATATCTTAAAAAATTCTACTGAAGCACTATTGTGTTTAAAAAAGTCTATAGAACTTGATTCAAATAATTCAACGGCTTTACATTTGTATGGTACAATGTTGAATCAACAAAATTCACCAGAATGTGTTTCATTTTATGAAAAAAGTCTAAAAATTAATGCCAGATCCTATTTGACATTTAATGGATTAGGAAATTTTTATTTAAAAACAAATGAATTTCAAAAAGCAGAAAATTCTTACAGTCAAGCAATTGAAATTAATCCAAAAAGATCTGCAAAAATTTACAAAAACCGTGCGTATCTACGTGAAAAATTAAATAAAAATTCTGATGCTAAAGATGATCTTAAATCATATTTGAAATATTTTCCAAAAGCACCTGATAGAGGATTAATAGAACAAGCAATTAGGGAAATTTAATTTAAAATACTTGATTTGAACACGTGACTTTTAGATTTAGAAAATGATATCATATCAGACTAACTAACTTTATTTGAAATACTATTCAATAATTATGATTAAATATCTTCAATACCTCAGTATAATATGGATGCAAAATGTCCCGAATGTGAAAGAGTTGCAGTTTTAGATGATGATATTACTCGTGTAAAATGTCCTCATTGTAATTTTGAAGCAGATTATGATACTTATCTTGAAATAATGAAAGATCATGCAATGAACATAGCATCTGATTATATTCCAGATCGCCCTGGTATGTAGTTACCAATAATTTCCTTTATCTGAACAATCTAAATGTGCACCACAATTTGGACAAAACATATGACATGCTTGCATGTCTACCATTTTATTTTCACATCTTGGACATGTGATTTCCTCTTTCATGACTATCTATGGAATTCTTGATTTAAAAATAATGTCCAAAGGTTAATTAGTACTTCAACTTTTTTTTTCAATAATTGGCAAACTTCAAGATTACAATATCTGACATTAAAGGAAAATCTCTATCTAAAGAAGTTAAAGATAGTGATGCAAATCCATTGTTAGGATTACAATTAGGAAATGAAACAGATGCAACTGTTGTTGGTCTTAGTGGAAAATTAAAACTCACTGGAGGTAGCGATAAATCTGGAGTTCCTATGAGAGATGATGTTCATGGTTCTGCAAGAAAACGTGTTTTACTTTCTAAAGGTGTAGGATTACAAGATGCAGAACATGGAGATAGAGTTAGAAAATTAATTCGTGGAAATACAATCTCTGAAGAAATTTATCAAATTAATTGTAAATTTGATGGTGAATTACCTGTTGAAGCACCTGCTGAAGAAGCAGCTGAAAAAACTGAAGATAAGAAAGAATAACTTAACATATACCGATTCTATATTTTGACTCATGCATTGGCGAGATACACTTCCTGATTGGTACATCAAAAAATATGGTTATCAACCATGTGTAAACATTGGAACTTCTGGTCATGTCGATCATGGTAAAACTAGTCTTATTCAAGCATTAACAGGTTCATGGACAAGTGTACATAGTCAAGAATTAAAACGTGGAATTACAATACGTGTTGGCTATTCTGATGCCGCTTTTTACAAATGTAAAAAATGTGAAGAACCTTTAGGATATTCTACAACTCCAAAATGTAATAATTGTGGAGATGAAAGTGAATTATCTAGAGTTGTAAGTTTTGTAGATAGTCCTGGACACGAAAGTTTGATGGCAAATATGCTTTCTGGTTCTGCATTAATGGATGGTGCATTATTACTGGTTGCAGCAAATGAACAAGTTCCTAAACCACAAACAAAGGAACATCTTTTGGCTCTTCAAACTCTTGGAATTCAACAAATAGTTGTACTTCAAAATAAAGTAGATTTACTTTCTTACGATGAAGTAATGGGAAATTATAAGGATATTACAAAATTTGTAAAGGGAACTAATGCTGCGAAATCTCCAATCATTCCAATTTCTGCTCAATCTGGATTAAACCTTGATGCATTAATTGGTGCAATTGAATCTACAATAAAGACACCTGAACGAGATGAAAAAGCTGATCCTGTAATGCATGTTTTGCGTTCTTTTGATGTAAACAAACCTGGTATCAAATTAAAAGATATCAAAGGAGGTGTCATTGGTGGTAGTTTAACTCAAGGAATTTTTAACGTTGGTGATGAAATTGAAATTAAACCTGGTTTGATGAATGAAAAAAAGAAAACTTATGAACCTATTCTTACAGAAATTACTTCATTAGGAACTGCTGCAGGAATTGTTGAATCTGTAAAACCTGGAGGTTTAGTTGCAATTGGTACAAAATTAGATCCATCAATGACTAGAAGTGATTCATTTATTGGTTCAGTAATTGGAAAACCAGGAACACTTCCTGAAAATTCTACAAAGCTAAAACTTGATGTAAATTTATTTGATTCAGCTGTAGGTGCTACTGAAGATATCAAAGTTAATCCAATTCAAAATGGTGAATTACTTCGATTAAACATTGGAACTGCTCCAGTTTTAGGTAAAGTCACCAAAGTAAAATCATCTGATATTGAAATTGAACTTAGAAGACCTGCTTGCATCTTTGAAAATGGACATGTGGCAATAAGTAGAAGAATTGCTGAAAGATGGAGATTAATTGGTGCAGGTATAGTTGGTTGAAGTAATCTGTGACACTAATTTTCTAATTCATTTAGCAACTAGACGAATCAAAAATATTGATAATTTGGATATGGAAATAGGCTCAATTTCTTTTATTGTTCCAGAAGTTGTTAAAAATGAATTAATAAGATTACAAGAAATTCCAGAAAAAAATCAAGAAGTAACTATTACATTAAATTTTATTAAAAAATTCAAAACAATTTCAATAAATGGAATTTATGCAGATCAAGAATTAATTAATTATGTAAAAAATAATCGAAGTATAATAGGTACAATGGATAAAGGACTTAAAAATAAAATCAAAAAACTGGATAGTTCTATTTTATCTATACATAACGATAAGATTGTTCTTGAAAGTTAGTAAACTTTATTTTAAAAATAATTCACTGAATTTGTATGTCCACATTTTCTATTACTTCTGAAGATTTTAAAGAAGGTGAAGAGATTCCAAAGAAATTTGGCTATAAATTTGAAAATAAGCAACCCCATATTGAAATTCATAATGTTCCAGAAAATACTATGACTATTGCATTAATTATGGATGATCCAGATGCAATGGCTGCAGTTGGAAAAATTTGGGTTCATTGGTTACAATTTTTTGATTTTCCATCAAAAAATTTGATAATAGAAGGAAAAACAGATTTTGATGAAATTGGATATGGAGGACCTGCACCACCTAATGGACGTCATACGTATATTTTCAAAGGTTATTGTCTTGACATTAAATTAGATTTGCAACAAGGTTACTCTAAACAAGAGTTAGAAGATGCAATGAAAGGCCATATTCTAGTAGAAACAAAATTAACTGGAACTTTTACGCCTTAAATTTTTATTTTTAGGAATATCTTTCTGCTAATCTATATCTCATGTATTTATCATCTGGTGAAAATTTACCTGGATGTACTGATTTTGTATCTCCATCACATTTTGGACATTTATTTTTTAATGTATAATGACTACACTTAGAGCATTTTCGTAATTGAAATTTCATTTTAATTTTCTCTTGTTTTCTTTGAATCTTCTCTTGTAAATTTGAAAATACCTTTTTTCTTTTCTATGTTAGTTTGAATTTCTTCAATAATTGGTTTTAATGATTTTTCAGCAGATTTAAAATCTTCAGAAGTAATAGATATTCTATATTTTGGTGCACCAAGATATGTGATGTCCATTGTTGAATCTTTTTTGATTACATCTAATAATGTCTTTTTAATTATTTCAACTCCATCTGATTTATTATTTGTAATTTCCATAATCCCTCTAATTTCTACTGATGGTAATTTAATTTTAGAACAAATTTCTTCAATTGCAGTTGAAGTTTTTTTTGCAAGTTTGAGTTCTTTAACTGAATCAATTCCATTTCTTGCTATTTCCATAAATGCATCATAAACTGAATCAAATTTTGTATAAATTTTATCTTCTATTTTCTCAATTTCTTCATCTGTTAATTTTGTTTTATCTTGTACATTTTGTAATAATGTTTTACCTTTTTCATATTTTTTAACTTCTTTTAGTTTCTGCTTTTTTTGATCTTTTGAAACTTGTTTTAATGACAAGTCTATATCACCAGCTTTTACTTTTTTTACAAGTAAAACTTTCTTTTCCCCATCTTTAACAAATCGATTAACTGATCTAATCCAACCTGGTGCTATTTCTGAAATATGTAAAAATCCTTGAACATCATCATATTCATCTAATGTAACGTAGGCACCATGATCCATTACTTTAGTTACTGTGGCTAGAATAATTTCGCCCTGTTCAGGCATTTCTTGAATTTCAGTAGACAATTCTTCTAAAACTTTCCAATCTGTACATTAATGTTGCTCGTTAGAAATCAATCCCTTTTTTTGCTTTAATACCCTGTTGAAATGGATGTTTAATTTCTCTCATTTCTGTTACTAAATCTGCTGCCTCAATCACTTTCTCTTTAGCATAATTGCCTGTAAGTATAAGATCTATGTTTTCTGGTTTTGATTTAATTAAATCTAATACACTTTCTAATGAAATCAAGTTCAAATTTACTGCATAATTTATCTCATCTAGAATTACTATATCATATTTTTTAGATTGAATTTTTTCATTACTAATTCTAATTGCCTCTTTTGCAACTTTCTCATGATCTGTTTTTTCACTTGTATCATCTATAATTCCAACAAATCCTTTACCTATTGCAACCATTTCAAATTCTGGCTCTAATCTCTTCGATGAATCCATTTCACCATAATGCCATGAACCTTTGATAAATTGAATCATGCATATTCTCTTTTTATATCCAGTAGCTCTTAATGCAATTCCTAATGCGGCAGTTGTTTTACCCTTACCTTTTCCTGTATAAACAATTGTTAAGCCTTTTTCTACCATAATTACCCATTAATTTTTATCAGTAAAAACATTCGTTATTTTTTAAGGTATTAATTTAAATAAAAAAAAAATTCTACACATACATTGAAAATCAAAAGAATTGTTTTAGCAGGAGCAACTAGTGGTGTTGGAAAAACATCGATCACATGTGCAATTATCTATGCTTTACAAAAAAGAGGTTTTTCTGTACAACCTTTCAAAGTAGGTCCTGATTACATTGATCCCAGCTATCTTTCAACTATTTCAAAAAATGAAACATACAATCTTGACGTTTGGTTAATGGGTCAGAAACAAGTTTTAGATAGTTTTGTATCTCATTCAAATTCCGATATTTCAGTAATTGAGGGTGTAATGGGATATTATGATGGTTATGAAGGAAATTCTAACCATGCAAGTACTCATCATGTAGCATCCATTACTAAATCTCCTGTAATTTTAGTATTAGATGCAAGTAAAACTGCACGTTCTATTGGTGCAACTGCTTTAGGATTTCAAAAATTTCATAGAAATTCAAGAATTGTAGGAATTATTTTAAATAAAATTGGAAGTAAAAAACATGAAATTCTTTGCAGAGATGCTTTAGAAAAAACAAAATTACCTATTATTGGAGTAATTCCAAAAAATCCTATTTTAAATTTAGAATCAAGACATCTTGGATTAATTTCCACATATGATAATAAAATTTTAAAAAATAAACTTGAAAAAATTTCAAAAATTATTTCTAAATCATTAGATGTAGATGAAATAATTAAAATTCTTAAAAATCCAATAACTATCCCTAAAAAAAGGAAAATAACTAACAAAAAGAATAAAGTAACAATTGCTGTTGCTTTAGATAATTCTTTTAACTTTTATTATGATGATAATTTGAATGCATTAAAACGTGAAGGTGCTTCATTAACTTTCTTTAGTCCTATAAAAAATAAAAAAATTCCTAAATGTGACGGACTATACATTGGAGGTGGATTCCCTGAAATTTTAGGTAATGATCTTTCTAAAAATCAAATTATGAAAAAATCAATTAAAAAATTGTCTGAAGATAACTTTCCTATTTATGCAGAATGTGGTGGATTGATGTATCTAACAAAATCTATTACTAATAATGAGAAAAAATACAAAATGATTGGTTTGTTTGATGCTGAAACAGTAATGACAAAGAAAATGAGGCTAAATTATACAAAAGGAAAATTTTCTAATAAAAATATTCTATCTGATACACTACATGGATTTCGTGGTCATGAATTCCATTATTCACAATTAGAATCTGTATCATCTGATTCACAATTTGCTTTTAATTTAGATATTGGAGAAGGAATAAAAAATCATCAGGATGGATTAATTCAAAATAATACCCTTGCTTCATACGGTCATCTTTATTTTGATAGTTCTAATTATGCTGAAATTTTTGTAAAAAATTGTTTGAATGAATCACGTAGATAGTAAGCTTACAAAATCATATGTTGAATTATTTTTTCACAATTTATTGGCTAATTTTAATTGAATAACTGTAACTAGACCAATTATTATCAATATACTACCAATTGCTAAAGAATATTCAAACACTGGATATGAAAAATAGATAATCAATACCGCAATACCCATTAGAAAAAATCCGGCTATTCCACCTATTGCTAACCTTGTCATTAATCTAAATTACAAAATTAACTTATTTTAATTATTTTCATAAATTTTTTAGAATCCTCTTTAATTTGCTTTTTTCTTTCTTCTGACATATTTTTAATATTTGAAAATGCTGTCCAAAGTCTTGGATTCTTTTTCAATTTTTCTTGATTATTTAAAAAAAAGTTCCAATAAAGATAATTAAAAGGACATGCATTTTTTCCATTTTTTATTTTTACATCATATTCACAATTTTTACAATAGTCTGACATTTTATTGATATAATTTCCACTTGCAGCATATGGTTTAGAACCAAGAATTCCACCATCTGCATAAAGAATCATGCCATGAGTATTAGGTAATTCAACCCATTCAAATGCATCAGCATAAACAGACAGATACCAATTACAAACTTGTTTAGGATCAATTCCTGCAATCAATGCAAAATTTCCAGTAATCATTAATCTTTGAATATGATGTGCATATGCTTCTTCCTTTGTTTGATCAATACAATTTTTCATACAGTTCATTTTTGTTTTTCCAGTCCAGTAAAAATCTGGAAGTTTATTTTTTGCATTAAAAAAATTTGTTTGCGAATATTTTGGCATATAATGCCAATAAATCCCTCTTACGTATTCTCTCCATCCTACAATTTGTCTTACAAATCCTTCAATTGATTCAATTGGTAAATCTTTACTTTGTAAAACTTTTTGAATTACTTCCCGTGGATTTAACAATCCTATATTTAGATAAACTGATAAAACTGAATGGTAAAGAAATTTTTCATTTTCTTTCATTGCATCTTCATATGGACCAAAAAATTCTAATCTATTTTTTATAAAATCTTCTAAACTTTTGATTGCATCCTCTTTAGTTGTTGCAAACCAAAATGGTTCCAAATCTCCAAAATGTTTTGTATATTTTTTTTCTAATTGTGATATTACACGTTTTGTAATTTTATCTGGTTTACAAATCAATGGTGTGGGAATTTTTGAATGATTTTTTGGTAGTCGTTTCCTATTTTTTACATCATAATTCCATTTTCCACCAATTGGTTTACCTTCATCATCGATTAGAATTTTGTATTTTTTTCTCATCTTTTGATAAAATAATTCCATTTTGAGTTCTTTTTTTGAACTTACCCAATCTGAAAATTCATCTATTTTACAAAAAAACCTTGAATCTTCTAAAATAGTTACAGGAATATTCAATACTTTCTTCCATTTTTTTACCTCGTCTAAAACTCGATATTCACTAGGATGTGTAATTTTGATAGATTCTGGATTAAATTTTTTGCATTGCTTTTCTAATTCTTTTGTGAAATTTTCCTTTGATTTATCAAATTCAACATATGTCACATCAAATTTATTTTTTTTAAGTTCATTTGCAAAATGCCGCATTGCACTAAATATCAATACTAATTTTTTTTTGTGATGGTTTACATACTCTATTTCATTTGAAACTTCCATCATCAAAATTTTATCTTCATTTTTTCTAATTTTTTCCAATGATGATATTTCATGAGATAATTGATCTCCTAAAATTATTATTAAATCACGGACCAAAGTTAATCATTTTTAATTAAATTTATTAATTTATTACCCTTATTGAAATTATAAAACTTTTTGATAATTAATTAGATGATTCTGCTCTAATCAATTTGAAAATTGCGTTAATTATTGCTGAAGCTGATGAACTTCCTCCTTTTCTTCCTAAATTAGTAATGAATGGAGTTCCTTCCAACTTTGATAATTCTTCTTTTGATTCTGGTGCACAGATAAATCCAACTGGAATTCCTATAATCAATGCAGGTTTTACTATTCCCTCTTTTACCATTTCAATTACTTCCATTAATGCAGTTGGTGCATTTCCTATTGCGACTATTCCGCCATCGATATCACTTTTTGCAATTCTCATTGAAACTTGAGAACGTGTTTTACCTTCATCTTTAGCTTGTTGCATAATTTCTGGTTTAGATATATTGCAAACTATATCATTTCCAAAATCTTTTGGATTTTGTTTATTTAGACCTCCTATTACTCCATTTACATCTACAACAATACTACACCCATTTTTGAGAGCGTTCATGCCACTTTCGATTGCATCTTTTTGAAAAATGAGCCTATTTTTATCTGCAAAATCAAAATCTGCAGTAGAATGAATAATTCTTCTTACAATTGGCCATTCTTTTTTATTATAATTATGTGAACCTATTTCATCTTCAATCATTTTCATACTAGCATCTTCAATTGATTGGCCTTTCTTAGTTTGCATTCTCTACTTCCTTTGCTCTTTCCAATATTAAATCTACCATTTTTTGATCTGTTCCAATATGTTTTGTAATATAGCTCTTGTCAATTTTAGAATTTTCTAATGCTGGGATTAAATCATTATTGATATCTGTTTTTACATGTGCTCCTTCATGAAGAAAATAAAATACATTTACTAGAACATTTGGATTATTTTTTTCACAACTTTTAATTCCTTCAAAAATATCTGGTTGTTCTATTTCTAACCATGATCTACTTACATTTCTGTAATTATCTTTTAATCCATTTACAATATAATCAAGTGATCTTTGTGCATTAGGATCTACACTTCCATGACCAATAACCATAACATCTACATCCTTAGACTCAAGAGTAATTTGATTTTCTTTTAATGTTGAGTCCACTCTACTTTGAACTATTTCTACCAAAGTTTTATGCATCATCATTGGTTTAGTAACAAGAAATTTTATTTTAGTATCTTTTTGAAATTTCATTACATCTGTTACAGCATTTTTAACTTTTTTTCCTGGATATAGAAAATATGGAACTATTGTAAGTATATCAATATCTTGTTTTAGAGATTTCTCAATCCCATCTTCAATATATGGTGGTTCTACTTCTAAAAAGCAATAATCAACAAAATTATAATCTCCTTTATCTCTAATTCCTTCACAAATAACTTCTAATTCTTCAGATGCCTCTCTTTGCCTACTTCCTCTATCAATTAGTAATAATCCTCTTTTCAATCTATTTTCCTCGCAATTGCTACTGTTAAATTTGGAGGGAATTTCTGCTTTTCTACAATTAATTCCCCTTTTGATACTTTAATTGCAGCAGCTTCAGAAACACTTGCAGTTCCTTCAAATGCTTTTACTGTGGTAGACGGATTTGGAGTAATAATTTCTGCAAGTTCTTCTCTATCAACATATTCTACAGGTACTTGCATTTCTTTTCCAAGATCTATTAATCCTTGAACATCCTCAGGTTTTTTTATTGAAACTAGCTTTGCAATAGATTTTGAACTTAAATTAAATTTTTTTAAACAATGTTCAATTCCTTCTTTGATTGTATCTTTTGTTGTGTCCCAATGCAACCCAATACCAATTACTAAACTTTGAGGACGATATATTACAGATTCTTGAGATAACTCATTATCAATAATTTCATCTGAAATAATAAGATGTGCTTTAGAATTTGATTTTTTTAATTCCTCTAAACTATCATAAATTGTAACATTTTTTGGTAATTGTTTATACCATTTTTGATCATTTGTTTGTTGAAAAACACCAATAGGTTCTGCATTTACCATATGTGCACTAATTTTAGTTACTGTTGTGTCATCGTCAATCTTCCAACCAAATTCTCTACCTACTAAATCCACTGCAATTGTTTTGTTTACATCAGCTGCAGTTGTTATTACAGGTAATGCATTTAATTTTTCAGAAATTTCTTGAGTTAATTCATTTGCTCCACCAATGTGGCCAGATAAAACACTAATTACAAAATTTGTCTTATCATCAATTACAATTACTGCAGGATCTGTTTTTTTATCTTTCAAATGGGGTGCAATTAATCTAATTACTGCACCTAAAGAGAAAAGGCAAATTAATGCATTAGAATTTTTAAAAAGTTCAATAATTTTATCTGTTGTAGGCTCAGAATACCATACAATGTCATTATTTTCATTTGATAATTTGACTGGGGCAAAAATATTCCAATTAGGAAAAAGTTCCTTTAATTTTTCTCCAATGATAATCCCATTTTTAGTAATTGCAAGAACTGATACTTTTTCCATAATCAAAACTTTCTAACTTTAATAAAATACCTTACTCTTGTGATTTTCTAGCAAGTATTTCTCCTTCAAAATCAAATAATATTACATCTATTGGAACTTTTTCTTCAGAGTGTTTTCTCATATGTTTGTAGGTTTCACCACAAATTAGTTCAAAAAATCCAGAAATATTATTTTCTTTAATTATTTCTGAAACATGTCTAGCTGTATTTGCTTTTTTAATAGTTGCAATAACTTTTTCATTTGCATTTGCTTTTTTTGCTAATTCTGATAAAAAGTTCATATCTACTTTTGATCCTTTAACATGAGTTTGTTTAACACCAGCAGCCATTTTTGCAAGTTTTCCAATAAATCCAACTACGTATGCTTTTCTAATATTTTTTCTACCACACTGTTGTATTGTATATCCTGAAAAATCACCCATTTGTACAAAACAATGTATTGGTAAATCTACAATCTTTTTTGCATATTCCTCACTTCTACCACCAGTTGTTAATACTACGGTTTCATTTCCTGCCGCAATTGCAACATCCAAATTTTGTCTAATTGATGCTGCATATGATGCTGTAGAAAATGGAATTACAATTCCACTAGTTCCTAAAATTGAAATTCCATCTTTAATGCCTAATCTAGGATTATCTGTTTTTGGTGCTAATTCTCTTCCTTTTGGAACTGAAATTATAATTCTAATTCCTTTTTTCTCAAGAATTTCTTTTCCAGATTCTCTCAAATTCTCATTAATCATTTTTTTAGGTACGGGATTAATTGCCGGTTTTCCTATTTCTAAACCCAATCCTTGTTTTGTAACAATTCCTACTCCTTCACCACCATCAATTTCTATTTCATTTACTTTATCTGTAAATGATAACTCTACAATTATTTCAGCACCATGAGTTACATCCGGATCGTCACCACCATTTTTTATAACAGTACATTTTGCTTTTTCATTTTCAAATTCACAAGATTCTACTGGAATTTGGAGAAATGATCTTCTGGGTAAAATAATATCTACATTTTGAATTTTTTTTTGATTAATAATTGATAATAATGCAGCTTTTGCAGCAGCAGTTGCAGAACTTCCAGTCGTATAACCTGTTTTTAATTCCACCTTTTCTTCGACCATGACTCTTAGATTCATTTTCTAGTATTAACTCTTATTTCAAGAATTTTGAAACTCTCTGAATAGATTTAAAATTAAAAGTAAATTTAGATAATTATGGTGAAACGTATTCAAGTTGTTATTACTGGAGCAAATGGATTTGTAGCAAAAAATCTTAGAAAATATTTATCTAAAAATAATATAGATTTAATTTCAATTTCACGAAGTGATTTTAAAGAATACAAAAATGAATCTAAAATTATTTCAAAAAATTATGATGAAAAAATTATTTTGAATAAAATTAAAAATTCTGACGTAATAATTCATCTTGTAGGACTTGGAAAACAATCTGTTGATATTGATTATGAAATGATAAATGTTGAATTTACAAAACATATTGTAAATTTAGCAAAAAAAGCTAAAATTAAGAAAATTATCTATAACAGTGGTCTTGGGGTTTCAAGTAAAACTTCTGTGGGATATTTTATTTCTAAATATAAAGCAGAAAAAATTATTATAAATTCTGGTTTAAACTATACTATTTTTAGGCCATCATATATTGTTGGAAAAGATGATTTATTTACAAAGTTTTTGAAAAAACAAATTAAAATTAAAACAATTGAAATTCCTG
>Ga0209505_1000432_pt1 | contig 33727 bp, 23 predicted proteins | sample COGITO_mtgs_1103_2_FD_184794 | JGI IMG/M metagenome (GOLD analysis project Ga0209505, IMG submission 184794) | Pelagic marine microbial communities from North Sea - COGITO_mtgs_110331 (SPAdes) (version 2) | ecosystem: Environmental > Aquatic > Marine > Epipelagic ... | reverse complement strand
GAATGTGTTTTGGCTAACGGCTATGTGCTTGTTTTATTCATCTACTTTCAAACTCTCTTGCAGTTCCTTCAACGCCTGTTTTTTCTCTTCGATTTGTTGCTTCAGTATAAAGGCGATGGTTTCCCGCGCTTGCAGCGGCCGTATCGTGTTGAGCAAATGATGCAAGTTATTATACAGCAATACAATTTCCTCTATGCGCTCGTTCGCTCGACTCGGAGCGTTTTGCAAATCGTTCGCGAGTGCCGCAAATCGTTCTAGAATCTCCCTATTAAGTTTTTGTATTTCTCCTTTAGCGTTTATGATTTTCTTCTTGTTGTTGTCGGTGTTTTGAGGGACAATCGTGTATAACTTTTGAAACGGGAAATCCGGATCGTCTATCAACAGTTCAGGCGCGAGCAACTTGGATGGATCCGCGTGCGTCGCGCCGAACGTTTCGTACGTTTCGCCTCGCTCTGGAAGTAATGGAGGTAACGGAGGAGTCTTTGTTTCTGTCTCATCTTTCTTGCCTCCCGATTGCCGGTAGAGTTTGTAAAATTCTGGCGGAGGCGGAAACGGAGATTTGGAAGAGACAGACGGCATTGCTATTATGGTATTGGCAGTATCTTCTTCCTTCTTCTTCTTCTTCTTCTTCTTCTTCTTCTTCTTCTTCTTCTTCTTCTTTCTAAAAAAGAAAGACTGCAAGTGTAGATTTTCCCGCGCAATTAGGGAGGTCGAAATGACGAATTTTTTGTCACTTTACGAGTATTGTTGTTTTAACAAACTTTCTGAAAGACATGAGTCGAAAGCTGAGTGGATGGGTAGACGAGGATGATTATTACGACGATTACGATGAAGATTACGACGATGATGAGTACTGCGACGATGATGAATATTACGAGAAAGGAGGCAAAGTTGGTAAAAGTGAGAAGGAGCAAGAACGAGTAACTGTATCCAAGCATCAAAGTGAAAAGGAGCAAGAACGAGTAACTGTTTTAAAATCGAAAGCACCGAAGCATCATCAGCATGCAGAAAAGAATGTATCGGCATCCTCGCTGGAGAAATTAGTAGCCTCAACTCTCGCGCTTACACCAGATATTAAAGATGGAGTTGAAATTTCTCTCAAATCATACACTCCAACTCTCGAGGAAAGAGAAGCATACGAGAATACGAGCAAACTTGATTTGTCTGTGGTTATTTTAGGACACGTAGACGCTGGGAAAAGCACTTTATGTGGTCGATTATTAGAAGCTTTGCACTCCCTAGACGCACGCACGCATCATAAGAACGCGAGGGAATCGAAAGCGGCTGGCAAAGCTTCGTTCGCGTACGCTTGGGCGTTGGACTCGCTACCCGAGGAACGCGCGAGAGGAGTGACCATAGACGTCGCGCGAACGCGCGTTAGGCTAGATGAAAGCGAAGATAGGTGGATTCAAATCAGCGATGCGCCTGGACATCGCGATTTCGTTCCGTCTGCGATCGCCGGCGCGTCGAGTGCGGATGTTGCACTCCTAGTAATAGATGGAGCCATCGGCGCCTTCGAGAAAGGCTTTAGCGAGAATGGGCAAACGAAAGAACACGCAATGATGGCGAAAGCTTTAGGAATTTCCAAAATGATAGTGGTCGTAAATAAACTCGATTCGTGCGCGTACGACAAGAGTCGATATGAGGAAGTGAAGAGTCGTGTTTTTGATTTCTTAACGAACGGAAATATCGGGTACGACGAGAAAGATGTTGCCGTCGTACCTGTGTCTGCGCTAGAAGGTTCGAACATAGTCTCGTCTAATCAGTTTGTTCAAGAATGCGCGCCTTGGTATGCAGGCAACGAATCTTTACTGGATATTCTTAAGAGTTCGAAGGCGTCTTCAAAAGGACAACCTGCACCTCTGCGTATGCCTGTTTTAGAAATCTTGACTGCTAGTGGGAACGCATCCTCGCACGCTTTAGGAAGTTGCGCGTTTACTGGAAAAATAGAATCTGGGAGTATCAGCGTTAGAGATAAAGTGTTTATATCGCCCGCGAATGTAGTGGCGACGGTCAAAAGGATAGAAAAAGGTTTGAATCAGCCGGTGCAGTTCGCCTCGGTCGGCGCAGTTGTAGATGTTGGGTTGACTGGAGTCGAGTCTTCGAGTTTGCAAAGCGGTTCGGTGATTTGCCATCACTCATATCCGTTACGTGCCGCAAAGGTGATAGAAGTTGATATCAAAACAAGTGACTCGCTGAAACGACCCATACTTCCTGGTGCGAAAGTCGTCGTACACGCGCATTCGGCGGAGACCGAAGCGACGGTTATAGAACTTTTAAGTATTTTAGATGAAACAACCGGCGAAGAGGTGAAGAGAAAACCTCTCTTTCTCCCGAAAGGCAAGTATGGGAAAATTGTTCTGTCGTTTCAACAAAGTTTGTGTGTAGAGGCATACGCGTTGAGTAAAACGCTCGGTGGCGTGTTGCTCAGAAGCGAAGGCGAAGCAATCGCTCAAGGGACAATAGCAAAGATAAAAAGGTAGAAAAATTGCCGGCTGTCATCGCGTATTTCTTATATACTAGGTAGATGTGTTTCGAAATATGTCTCTTATTTGCGTGTTGTGAATTAAAAAACAGTTTAATCTCGTGTGTTTATTCTCCAGTATGTCTCTCTTTCTCTCTTTTCCTTCTCTTTTTCTTGCTCGAGCGCGTTGCTTAGATGCTCGCTCGTTATTATTTTTACTCTTTTCCGCTTTCTCGTAAATAATGCATATCAAATTATCTTCACAATATATCATACACAGAAGTATTTTATACTTGAGTAGCTTCCCTTGTACGCTCCTCGTAAATTTCGGAGTCTATTGAATCTTTTACAATAAATCTCCAGGTGTTCACCTCGCGCGACTGACCATAACGTCTAATGCGTCCAATCGCTTGCGTCTCACTGGCGACGTATTCGTAATTCGTCGCAGTCAGGAGCGGATGCACAAAGATTGCGTGATTCGCTGTGGTCAAGTTCGCACCCGATGCAGATTCATCGCGTCCCAACAGAAGAAGAACGCGCGCACTTCCTTTCTTCATGTCTTCCTGTTGAAATTCATCGAGCGCGCCAGTTTGTTGGTGCACCGAGCCTTTCAATTTCAGCGTTTTGATTCCAGCCTCATTTAAAACATTCGCGACTTGCGCCATCAAGTCCGTAAATTGGACGAATACCAATATGCGCTCTTCTTTTGGAATGTTGTTGATGTGATTGACAAGATCGATGAGTTTGGAGCCGTGCTTACCAATCACAGATACGCTGCCCTTCCCTTTCTTTCCTTGCATGGAAAGTTCAGTACCGAGAGAATCTGCCGAAACGACCGATGAATCACGCTGCGCGCAATTGCAACCAGCAACACCGCACGCTTGCTTGGAAGCATTCTCTCTGAGACACACGAGGCATCCGAAGTGACCGCACGTCGATAAGACGCTGGTGTTGGATTTCTTAACTTCCTTCAAGCAGACTTGGCATTTGACGGTGGCTGTTGCAACCTTCGCCTGTAAGTCGCGCACTGATTGAAAGAAGCGCAAAGATCGGACACGACCGACGAGTTCCTTCTGTAAAGCAATCAACTGATGCGTGTGCTCGCGCAGTTCCCAGGCTTTGTCGTTCTTGGATTCTTTCTTGACCTTCTTCGATGTGTTCACTTTCGAAGCGTTGTCGCTCGAGTCAGACTTGGACTTTTCAGGTGCCAACTTGATAACTTTGTAATCAACTCTTTTCAAGTTCTTTTCTGTGCTCTGCATCTTACCTGAAGACGCGCTCTTATACTCCAGTTTAGCGTTTTGTCTGTGCTGACCCTGGTATGCCAAAATCGTTGCAGTAGTGAGCTTGCCTTCGATGACGAGTTCAATCTTACTGTACTGCGGAGGGTTCGTCTTCGTCTCCACTTTTTTCGCCGCCTTGAGATCGTTATCTCTCAACACCTTCGACAAGATGTTGTGCGCCTCGGGATCACCAACGTAATCTACTCCACCAGTCTTATCAAAGACGTTTTGCTCCCACGCGTGGAACTCGTCTTCACCTTCTTCGTAAGCCTGCTCCATCTTTTTACTCAAAGTTTTACATTCGTCTTGTAGAATACGCCCGGTGCAAATCTCCTTGCCAATCTCCTCCAAACACGCATCTCGCTGTTTTATGCGCAAGTTCACAATATCTTGGCATGTTCGAACGGCAGTTCCATCCGCTTCATCGAGTTCGTAATACGCGACGCGCTTTAATAAGGCTTCTTCGGCCGTTGCGGAGGAGCCTAGCACAGTAGCCAGTCGCGAGTCGCGATCAGCTCCAGCGCCTCGCTTTTTCTTCTTTGCTTTCATATCCATGGACTGCAAATAGTGATCGAGCTCGAGCGCAATCGCCCGTTCCGCTGGGCGTAACTGTACGTCGAGTCTCGTGTCTTTGTACTTGATCTCGTCAATCTCTGCGATATTTTGACGCATGAAACGATCCATGAAGGTTTGAGCCACCGACCAGCGTCTGCGATGCCATTGCTGCGAAGGCTTTTCCTTGAAGAACTGAAATGATTCCGCTTTGGTAATTTCGGACTTTGTGTACCTTGGTACTTCATCGCTTCCGAGATTAACGCCAAGTAAAGCCGCCGTACTTTTCACGTCTGCGAAATCGCCAACGGGAGGAGTACCAGACAAACACCAGCGCGACTGCGTCTTGAGACCAAGTACGACTGCTCTGTCCGAATTCTTCAAGTATGTGAACTCATCGATGATTGCCCGTCTCCAGTGAAACATTTCAAATGGGACAGATGTCATTCGACGCCAATTTTCTTGAACAGCTTCGGTTTCGAGTCCCCAGTGATCCTTTTCTTCCCCGGGAGCCAGTTTACGCTTCGCCGCACCACTCTTTTTCTTCTTCTTAGGCTTCGGTCTCTCGTCATCGAAGTCGTCATCGTCGTCGTCAACGTCAAAGGCATCCTCATCTTCGTCATCACTGATGTCCTCGGACGCAAAATCGTCGTCAGAATCACGCAACATGTCTTCTGATAAATCGTCCTCTTCGTAATAATTTTTGCGAGGCGTGTTGCGCGCAGAAGTTCGTTTCGAAGGAGTAGCAGCCACCACTTTACGTGGAGTTCCAGCTCGAGAACTCGGCAACGATCGAATCGTACTCGAGGCTTTCTTCGGAGTTGTTTGCTTTTTCAAGGGCGTGGATCTCGCTGAAACGGCACTTTTCTTGGACGGCGTAGCAACTTTGCTCTTCTTGATCGGCGTCTTCCTCGAAGGACTCATCGGCTTCTCCACCACAGGCTTCTGCACCGGATTTGAAGATACGTTTTCTTTTGCGGCAAACATCTCCTCGATGTGCGTGAACCCCTCGCCACCGGCAGCAACCGTGGCAGCAACCAACTTGGCGCCTTTCAAGCGCTTCGGTTGCAAAGTGAGTTCACCGAGAACGTTCACATTCTTCTTCGTGTGCTCGGCAACGTACTTCGCGCCGCGCTTTGGATCAGTAAGTGCCTCGACTTGATCGCCCAAACCTTTCAAAGCAAGGTTATAGTCAGAAGTGAAGTGACGACCTTGAGCGCCGCTCTTCGGATCCGGCATCGTCTTAGTCCCCGCAAGTTTTGCGAGACGATCAAAGTAAAGCTTCGATCGGAACACAGAGGTGGCAACGATAACCACGTCCGCGTTCATGACGCATTTCGCCGTCAACGCAGTCATATCCGCAACAGTTTTTACGACGACAGTCTTCAAGGCACCCTTTTCCGAAAATTTTTCAACTTCTCGCGGCCACTGCCGCATGAGCTGTGAGGGCACAACAACGAGCGTTGCACGAGTTGGAATCGCTCGTACGGGTTTCAAAACTGCACTTTCCTTCTCGGAGGGAAACGGTATTTGATTTGCGAGTATAGCACCGATGGAAATCGCGGTTTTCCCGTAACCGACTTGATCGGCGACGATACCGCCTCGAACTGTTTTCTTCACCTCAACCTTACCGTCCATGCGCAACCCAAGTCTTGGAATCAAGCTCTCGGCGACTTCGGATTCAATGAATGGTTCCTTTGTGGTCTCTTGCTCAATCATCCAGCCGAGAGAGCGCAGTTGTTCGGGACGGAGTGGATATTTTTTACTCCACTTCGGAGGTTGCGATGCGGGAGCGTTGAATCTGTTCGATTTCAATTCAAAAGACTTTGGCAACTGCTCGACAGATTTTTCGTCGTGAGAAACAATCTTCCACGACGTATTAAGCAGCTCGCCGGTCGCACCTGCGGTGTGCATTGTTGGCGACAAGTGAGCCAAAGCACGATGCACTAACGTGGACGGATTGATCGCAATGAGAAACTTACCCATATTGGCTTCGCGTTTCCAACGTACAATGAACGGCGCCGGTCGACACTTGAGCGCTTGCTCGTACTCCGCCGCTTGTTGCGGATCCTCTCGAGCTTCAATTTTGTTCGAACCATAAAATCTACTCCATCGTAAAGTTGGCGGAACGGGAGCGCACCTCGAACAAATGTACTCATCGCATCTGTCTGACGAGTGCTTGTTTGGTACTTTCAAGTCCAAACCGTTCCATCTCTGCAGCGACTTTGGTATTTCGAGTCGCGACGTAAACCAATGCAATCTCTTGAACGTCTCGGCACTTTTATCTAAGCGGATAGTCTCAAACTCTCCCGTAGGCCAAGCGTGCTTGTCCACTTGAGCGAGCGGCACCGAGCATTTGACGACAGCCAACGCGGCGTTGCACGATTCGTTGCCCTGAGACAACGAAGTCTTCGGCGAAGGAACGCTCAGGCACGATTTCGAAGTATCAATTGCAACCATTTTCACAGATTTGTCCAGAGATTCCCATTTCCCACGGATTTTGATGACAATAGTGCCCATTTTTTCTTCGCTCGGACGCCACCCCTTGGCCAAGCCATCCTGGGTGTCAATGTGGCATGTCTCTACGCGGAACTCATCGAACATTAAACGACGATGGTTATCTGCGAAGACAAACGTATCGTGAGCCGCACCTTTATTACGAGTTTGATCGAGAAAGAAATAGAGAGAGCGCTTTCCTTTTTCCTCTCCATTTACCTTTCGATGTAACGAAGCTTGCGCTGCGTCGCAAGTATCGTACAAGGCGTAATCGCCACTGATGTCCCGGTCGAGCTGTTTCTTGTCCTCATCCTTGACGATAACCTGGTACCTGCTGAATCGCTTGAGCGGCCAATCGTTTTCGGTGTTGAGAACTGTTTTTCCATGCTCCATTCCGAGCGTAACTTGCCAGGAATCGACCAAAGCGCCTTTTCCGATAATCTGGGCTGTAAACGCGTCCGGCGCTGGAGTGAATAACTCCCAATTCCCGTCCAAAAGATTCTTCGCTTTTTCTTTGCTCAAAATCATTCTCGCGAGCGGTCGAGAAAATATCTCATCCGGCTTTTGCTCGGACTTTGGCGACGGTTCAAAAATGATGAACCATTCGCACACCTTCCCGTCGATTCGACCTTCGAGTTTAATCAAATCCTCCCCCGGACAAGCGTAGTGGATTCGCCACACGTTTCCGCGCTGCAAACCGCGGAAAAGAAACTCGGCATTCTCAACCGCTTTCAAAGCATCCATCCAAACCTTCCATTTAGGAGCAGATGGGGAGGTGAGGGAAAGATTTGACTTGTACCTATCGAGATTGAATTTTTGTGAAAACTTCACCGTCATCGGCAACGCCTGCTTCAACTCTGCACTAAACACATCCGGTGCGACGCGCGTCGGCTTGTACGCTCCGTACGTGTGCGTGGGTCGTCCCTTACACTTTACGCAGCACGTGTGATCACAGTTTGCGCATCGTTCGATTTCACTCGCCAGTCCGCTTTGCGCTTCGCACACGCACAATCGAGAAGATCGATGCGCTGACTCCATCAACGCCAACACACTCTTTTCAGATTTGACATCAAGGTTCAACAGTTCTTCTTTCAACGCATCTTCTCCAATAACCTTGGTGTTTTTGCTGATTTGTTCAGCCTTACTGATGACGTTTGTAATCTTCAACTTTTCTTCCTTTGACGAAGCGGACAATTTCTTTGCAAACTCATTGTTCTCCTTGTGATTGGCGAGCTTATCCACCATGAGCGTGAGTGCGGAAAGCATGCAAACGCCAACGACAGTAGTTGTCATTGCGTTCCCAGCCAAATCCGACATTTGGTTTTCATTTTCGCGCGTTAACAACAAGTCATCTACGGGAATACCTTGTAACGACAACGCCTCGATACCGACCAGAGGCCCACCTCTGTTCGTAACAAAAGGCACCATGGACGGCGTCAAACACGGACAAATACCCGGTGCGACAGAACCAGTTGTTCGATCTACGTTCTGACTCAAGTTCCACACCAGAGTTTTGTGCATGGCGTCAACGCCGTCTCTCGCGAGACGGAGGTAATCGATATCCATCAAATCCAAGACTCGATCCGTTTGCGCCTTACCCCAATCGTTCCACGCATAATCTGGCAGCTGACAACCACCGTCCCAATGAGTAAATGGACGTTGCTGACCAAGTTTTTCTTCCACTCGGGCGCGAATGTGTCGACTTTGGCATCGACCCCAATCAGTCTCGGCGCGCGTGTTCTTTTCACCCGGGAGCGCCAAGTCTTGTCGACCTTTATTCACCCTGGGATCGTCCGTATCAAAGAGGAACGCTTCCAAAGTTGAGCTCGATGGTCGTTCAAGTTGTTTGACGACTTCTTTCCACTGAGCGAGCACGCCTTCATCGTCGTCACCAAGAACAGCGAGCAGATAAACGCGCGTGCGCGTGTGCGGGATGTAATATCGCTTCGTATCGAGGCGAAGGAAATCAGCCGTATAGCCGAACGATGCAAAATCGTCCACGATTTGTTGCCACGGCGCTCCACACACGTTCTCGAGAATCACCACAGGTGGCTTACAACGCATGATCCACGCTTTCATTCCACGAAAAGTCTGACCGGATTCACCTTGTTCGTTCAACCCCTTTTGCTCGTTGTTCAAATTCGAGTAATCGACGCATGACGTACCGGCGACAAGAATGTCGACATTGCCAGGAACGTCAACCAAGGCTCCATAAGCAGTGTACGCTTGCTTCTCTTTCAATTCTCGAATATCTCTGAACAGAATCGGTGGCGAAAAATTCCTTTCGATGTATGCCTGCTTGAACGGCTCAATTTCGCACGAGAACACGTGCTCAACGTTCAATCTCGATCCAAAGAGCTTTTCCGTAGCGTCTGCGATTTTATCGAGCGCAAGCAGCGGTGATTCAGTACCTGAACACATTGTCGCGACACGCAACGGTCGATGACTCATCTTCTTTAAAAAATTTTCCAACTTTGGAACTTTGGACGCCAAATCGTGAAACATCGCCGCCGGCTCGGAAATCACCGGTAACTCTTCGCCAGCCGCTACGAGACGTTCCGACGCGCTCATCCCCGAGGATCCTCCCGATTTGGATGGCGAATGGAGAGACCTGTTTATCACGTGATAAGAAAATACACATTTTAAATGCGGTGAGAATCAAGTAACACACCCCGAGAATAAAAGTGAGTAAAATAAACGCGTTGCGAAGAAAAAACAGACAATCCAAAATCCAAAATGTGCGCGCGAAAAAGGCGCAAAAATCTAAACGTACCTGGACTGCGGCGTCGGCGGATCTGACTTCCCTGGGCGCCGTCTCTTCGTTGGCGTAAGATTCTTACTCGGACTCTTCTTCTTCGTGAACAACTCGTCTTCGAAATCTTCCTCGTCGAAGTCATCGTCGGACGAGTCATCGTTCTTCTTTTTCTTCTTCTTCTTCGTCGGCGTCTGCTTTTTGCCCGTCTTCTTGCCACGAGAGATTTTTGTCGAACCGTCGTCCTCCTCATCATCATCATCATCATCTCCAAGAACGACATCGTCGTCGCTTTCGAACCCGCCGTTTCGCTGCTGCTGCTCAAACTTCTTACTCGCATCTGTCGCGGCAGCGCGTTTAGGCGTCGTTCTCGTGCTCCCAGCCTTCTCCACGGGTGGACTCGCCGGCGGGACAATCATTTTCTTCTTTTGCGTTTTTTTTCCTTTTTCCCCTTTCAGCATCGCGACGTCTTCTTCTTCGACGTCGGAAAGTTTAAGATTTCTCCGCGCTTTAGGAGAGGTTTTCACGGGCGTCGACGTCGTAGAAACAGAGACCGACTTAGTCTCCTTTATCGGTGTCTTTCTCTTCTTCGTCGGCGTGCGCATCTCTCCTTCTCTGCGATTGATTTTGTAAAGAAAATATTTGATTTGATTAGAAGAACGAAAATAACTTCTCTTCGTGTCGTCGTGGCGTCGCGAATTTGCGAATTTGGGCGATCGATTTTTTTTGCGTTCGTTCTCCCATATAAAGTATGAAAGAGAAGAGAATGAAGAAGAAGTCAAGAAGAAGAAGAGATGCTCTGTATTACCTGTATTGTTATTCTCCGCGATCGTCGTCCGTCTTCTTAAATAGTATCAAGGAGGGATAATAGATATACACAGGTGCGCCGCGCGCACAATAATTTATGATTCAATACGAGTAGACGTTTTAATTTTTCAGGAAAACTTCTTGTTCTTCTCTGCTTTTTGAGGACGAAAACAAATCACAAGCAGAAAGATCTCGGGGCTCCCCTCCCTGCCCCTTTCTCTTAAAATTAGGGGAATTCCAGCCCCCCCTCTTCTTCTTCCTCATTTACGCACAACTCACAAAGGAACCAAATAGAGTAGTTTGTCGAGAGGAGCACTTGAAACAAACACGCATCGATCGCGTCGCACCAAAAGATACGCATAAATAAACGTAATAATGGCCGGTATTCGAGCTTCGATCGCGAAAGTTGTAAACTACGTCTCCACCAACTCCGAAGTCGTTCATTACGCCCTCATTCCTCTCATCATCATCGTCGGCATGCGCACGACGCCGAGACCGGACTTGATCTCTCTCTTGACACCCGTTTAGAAGTGAAAGAATAGAACGCGTTAGTAGATCAACATCACGATGATGATATTTGTTATTCACGTTGGAAGTAGCTTTAAAATATAAACTCCTGCACCACCTAATTGCCCACCATACAAAAAGCAAAGAAGAAGAAGACGAACGAGCGCGGGGTTATTTACTATACGTTTTTTCCTTCACTTCAATTAAAAATACAACCTTTAGATCAATCTACTTCTTCTCATTGTTTAAGCGACGATCGAAATCTTCCAACTCGAATGTCGAGCCGTCTTTTTGGCCTTTCCCCGACGATGAGAATATGGAATCCTTCTCCGACACGAATTTTCTGCCCGCCTTTGATTTCGCTTCCATCAGTTTCCTGCGCAGCTTTTCGTCCGGGCGCTCCAGACGCAACAGGGATTGCAATCGTAAGGTATTTCGTCGATCTATCTGCTTATTCTTCATTCCGATTCTAAAGTTTCGAAAAAATGGAATGGCGAAGAACAGCGCCGCGTACACTTGCAACGCCGGCAGAAAACCACCAACTGATTGGACCAACTCAGCGTTGCGATAGAGGACTTGGGGATCCGTCATCAAACTACTCAACCAGATCACGCCGACGAAGTTAGCGACGCCGAGTGCTGCAGACATGAATTTTTGGCTCGGATCAGCGAGAGAAAACGACCAACGCTCCTCTTTCGCCAATCCATTTGTACTACTACCGCTATCACGTTTTAATCGATTTTGTTGTTTCTTTTCCAAAGCGGTGACTTGCGCAGCTGGAAATCTGTAGAAAATATTCCCAGAATCGTCCATTTCCGGTGAACCTTCGAAACGAGTTAACACTGGTAATACGAACGATTCATCCGAGAGTTCTGCGGAACCTTCGCGGTCTAAAAACGGTGCCAACTGTTCCCCCGTGACAACCCCTTCATTTTTCGCGATGGTTTGTCCTATGAGCGCCCAGCGTTCGCGTTCAAAGTCGTTGTTCGGGTCACCGTCCCCGAAGACAAAAGAAAACACCGCTTCGAAAAAGTTCATCTCATCTTTCGCGCGTAACCGGTACGGTCGACGGTAATAGTACGGATCGAGGTACCAGAAAATATCCCCCGGGTAAAATCGAGGACCAAAAAACATCATGCCACCACCTCTGCTCGATCTTCGATCATTTCGGTCGTCTCTTTGCGAGGACAACAGCGCGAATATGGTCGTGTACACAATAACAACAGATGCCACGAGCGTTGTTCCGAACGACACGCGCACGAGATAAGAAAGAAATTCTTTCACCTTATCCACCGTCGGTTCCGTTTTCAACTTGAACGACTTCGCTTGCAACAGTTGTTTATATCCGCTCGGAAAAGCGTACACTAAGTCGCCATCGTTTGTAACCTCTAAAGATGCGTTTGTATCTGCAGCTAAAGCAGTTAACGCTTGCGTGGCATCGAAGAGTTGAATGCCTGAGGAAGACGCGACGTCTCCGGCCGTAACTCTCCGGTTTTGACTTTGGTCTATGGCGTTAATCACCGAATCTCTGACGTTTCTTTGGATGGCATCTGACTCGATACGGCCTCCTGGTCCAGGCACTGGTTCATCAAAATCGTCATCTTCTTCTCCGTAGTTACTGAAATCGCTACTCTTCTTTTTGTTGTTATCATTATTATTATATGCGGCACAGATTGAAAATCTCCGCCTCGCGGTGTGGATATTTGATGACGACGACGACGATGATGATGAGGTCCAAGGCTTAAGTAAGTGCCGACGCGAAGAAGAAGAAAGAGAGACCTTCGCCGTCGGTCTTCTCAGCCGTTTCCCCGTGGAAGGTTGAGAAGAAGAAGAGGAGAAAGCGCCCGTGGCTGAGCGCGAGGATGTTAAGTTTGGGCGTATCGATAACTTCATCTTTCTCAGAGTGGAAATGTAAAATGAGGTGTCGCGAAACTCGAGAAAAGAAGACACTGAAATCACTCCTATCACAGCTTTCATAAGTTTGTCAGGACCCTGATGAGAAGATGAAAGAGGAGAGATGAACGCGATTATGTTACTCTTAAAATTTCAAAATTGTATTCATACACAAACCACTACATAACCCATACGTACCTGGGCACATATCCATATACTTCTGCTACAGTTCTTCCGAAGTTTCGTACGCTTTGAGCACAAGAGGGTCGTACACGGCGCTTTTGTGTATGACGAAAGACGTCTGGGCGAGCGCGTGGATGCGAACAGCCAAAGCGTCGAATTCTTCCGCAACGATCCCCGATCGACAGTTGTTCAAACGAGAAATCATAGGTTCACGTGCATTCTTACCGCCGAGAACTCTCGCAACGAGCGCTTCCCGCACGTTCTTTAGCAAAGCCTTCGAAATATCATCAGATGATTTTACCGGGGCGTTCTTTTCTTCCCGGGTGCCTTCGCCAATCAGTTTCAGCAGCATACGCTCGACGAGTGATATTGTGGATGTACTTTGCGAAGAACCAACTGTTCGAGCAACTTCTGTGGCGACGTCCTTGAGTTTGCTCGCGTCATCGCGCAGAATTGCGGAGACGCGTTTGTTTAAATCACGCTTCATCTCTGGCGTGACAGAGACGCCCGCCGGGAGCACCTGTTCGACCAAAGCGAGGCAAGCGCACGACAACAGGAGGCGCTGGAATGAATCCTGCGCTCGATGGATTCGCGCCGCATCAAAACGCAACGTTTCTGGTAACTCAGAGTGTTCATCTCGGTGACAAATTAGATCGACAAACATCAATCGAACCACACCTTCGCACGAACTGGCTCGAACGCCAGTCCAGTTTACGGGAACGCTTTCATCCTCTCCAGGGCGACTTCCTCTCGGTTCCTTCTTGGAATAGACGGATGTGTCTTTCAATCCCGCGCAAATCTTCTCTGGAATGTTATGAGTGTTCTTTGCGCTCGGCGCGGACGGTTGATTCTTCAAAACTTCTCGACCAAGACCGCTGGATTCGACCAACGGCGCCAGTTCGCAAGCACTCTTGAAAAGCCACTTCCTGGTATTAGGTAAGGCTTCATCACACGGAGTCGCGTCGAGGTTGTATAGTTGACTAAACGTATCTTGAATCCAAGATATGGCAGCATTGCTATCGGGCCCGCGCAAGAGACGACGCAGTTTCTCAACGGCGACGATGGTTTTCCCTCTGGAGATGTCCTCTTTGAGTTCGTTGGCCATATCCCATAAAAATTGGAGCGTGAGAACTATCGTCCCGGAATACGACGCGTTTTCTAACGCGCTCAACAAAGATTCGCGTTTTGTTTTCGAATGCGGTTCGCGTGCATCGCTACCGAGAGCGACTAGTAACGCGAACGAAGCGTCCAGAGTACTCTTTAAAAGTGATTTTAAGAGCGCTGTATCCTTTTGCGCAAAAATTATTCGCGAAAGCTCTCGTTCGTTCAACAATTCGAACGCGCGTTGTGTAGTCACATCGCTGCGCTTCCAGGACTCCGGCACGAGGGAGTGAATGAGAGCAACTAACTCGCGAATGTTCACCGACACGATGTTGTCTCCGCTGGACGCATCGAGCACCGGAGAATCTAATGTTTCTCGAATCAAGTCCCAGAACGCGTTTTTCGCGTGGATGTGTACCCGATGCTCGAGTCCAGCAACTGATGACACGGTTGTTGTGGTTGTATCCTTCGCGCTGTGGTCCAATACGGTGTCTTCTAACTGAAATGGTAGCCACGTGATGTCTGCGAGTAATTCTGCCATTATTGACATGCGCTGTAAGCGCTCGTTTTTTCCTTGCGCTAGATTTTTCTTCGCCTCTTCTTTCTCTCGCAATAATTGTTGCGAATGCTGAAAGCGCTGTTTGCGCCGTTCTTCAAACTTCTTTTCGGAGGCGTGTCCTTCGGATTCATGGAGCGAAGAATCTTTGGTTTCATCCAGCGAGTCCAACGCAGCCAGTCTTTCAGCTCTTACGCTCTCACGAGTCGCGCGTATGGCGTCGTCAAATCTTAAAACTCCAACGTCACCGCTAAGTTCTCTCACTTTCGTTCTCAAAAGCTCTCTATCAGAGCACGTTTGCTCGCGGATGGCGCGAATATCATCGATTGGCTCTTCTGCATTTGCTTGTGACGAAACTTCTCCGCATTTTCTCAGCATGGATGCCTCCATAGCTACGGCGATGCGGACTAACTCTGCTTCTAACGCAGTCGCGTCGTTCGTTTTCCAGATGCTGAAGGCCCGAACGTATTCGTCCCAGATTTGCGCAAACTGCACAACTAGTTCGTTAAACATGAGCGCGTTATTCGAGCCATTCTTGATCTGCTCAGAGGAAAATTCAATAGTTGCATCGATGGCTTTCACCAAACGCGCGGACGCGCTTCGAAGCTCCCGTACTTCGTACGGTTCATCATCCTCCGTGGCGTATTCTCCCGTTACCATTTCTGGGTGAGCGCACACCATATAAGCGCACATGAGGATACGAGTTGGAAATCTTGGGATAACAAAATCGCCCCAAGAATCGATACGAGGATTGCGGCATTGATGATGACACGCGATCTTCTTGGTCGCAGGAAACAGGAGTCGAAGATGTGATCGCGTCGCAATGCTCTGTTCCGCGCCGAGCGCGTCTAATCGAGAATCTAAGCGTTTCAACCAGAGCCGCATTCCGTCCAACACGTTCGCATCTTGCAGCAACGATACGAACTCGTCGTAGTTCGAACTTTTCTGCGCGATATCAAACGATAACTTCTCGGATATGCTTTTACCCAAAGCTTCTGTAGACGATCGACTCTCTGTATAAACTCTCCAGAGTCTCTGAACGCGTTCGACTCGGTGGAGGTGTTGTAAGCGCTCTAAAGCTTTTTCTGGAGATTGTTGCACTCCGCACTTGGCGCGAATTCCTTTGCGAAAGAGCACGTAGGATCGTTTCATAGCCGCGCTGCGTAGCTTCTCTTCTAACATTTGAGACTTCTGCAATATTTTCTCCTTGTTGAAGTTCTTTTGCGCTTTTACTACGTCTTCGTGACGGCAATTGAACGCGTTTGCTTTTTCGCGCTTACTTTGAACGCTGAGCGAATGTAACGCCTCGGCGCGGGCGAGTTTTTGCTCCAAACACCTATTTCTGTGCGCAGCACTCTCCTCGCTGTCGATGTTAGCGTTTTTTTCTTCTTTCTCGACGTTGGTACGTGCATCCTCCCATTCGTTAGAGTCAAAAAATAGACGTCTTTTCGGTTTTTGCGAATAACGCGTGGACGAAAAATTTTCATCGTTCTCATCCACGAGTTGTCTTGTCATCGATGTTGGACGTCCTCCATCAATTGGAGGCGAAGGAAAATTCTTAGAATTGGAATTCTTCTTCCTTCGCCGAGGAGGCGAGGACATGCTCGACGCTTTTTGCACCGTCCATTCAAGAAAAGCCTGGACGAATGAGAGAGATGAATGCACAGCGTTAATGTTTTATCCAAGAAGAAGAAGAAGAAGAAGAAGAAGAAGAAGAAGAAGAAGAAGAAGAATGAATTCAAGAACTCTTTACCTGTCGCTTCAATTGAGCTTTTGCTAACCGGTGCTCGAACGACTCTGACTTTCTCTGATGCTGCTGATTATGGTCTAATCGAGACTTCAGGCGATCTGGGAGTAGGAATTGAAAATCAGCCATCTTTCTCTTCCTCTTCGTTCTTTTTTAAAGGACTGACAAGACTTCGCGCGCGCGCGACCGAGAGAGAGAGAGAGAGAGAAGCAAAAGTGAGGAATTGAGAGGGAAGTAATGGATTTTTGCATTTTTCGATTTTCGCGGCAAATTCTCTTCTTATTTCTCAACCACCACACCCAATGTATTAACAGAGATGTCGTCCATACCCTCGCCCGCGTCCTTCTCCTCCCTAAACACAGGGAGCGACCGCTCCCGGACTGCGCATGATTTCGTATCATCTTTTTCTCCTTCTTTAAAATCACAGAACAAAAAGACGACGACGACGACGATGCTGTTGAAGACGATGAAGAAGAAGAAGAAAACAGACGAGGACAAAGTTGAAAACAACAACAGAAGAGGGCAAAGAGAGCGAAGGAAGGTGCTCAAAGCCGAAAATTCGTCGCGAAGAGACTTCGTGTCGTGGATGACGCTGCTATTGGCTCACAGCAACGCCATGTTTCTTCAAACAGGACATAAAATATCAGCTTTTGCAGAGCAACAACAACAACAACAACAACAACAAACTTTCACGCAAAGGTTTCCGACGCTTTTCAAGCCTTTTCTCGGTGAAGGAACGAAGAAAACGATAAAGACGACGTTGATAGAAGACAGATGCTGGGCCTTGGAACAGACAATTGAATTAGGACCTCTAGAAACGCCTTTGCGGTGCGTTGTCGTTCGCTTATCTTCCGGCGACTTGTGGGTGCACAATCCGCTCGCGCCGACTGAGGAATTTTTCCAACTCGTCGAATCTTGCGCCGCGGATGGAGGTGAATATACACCATCGTCATCGTCCGCTTCTTCATCTTCTTCAGCTCGCGTAGCTTCGATAGTAGTACCGACATATGCTTTAGAACACAAAATATTTGCCCGAGATGCTCACGAAAGGTGGCCCGAGGCTGAAATATGGGTCGCTCCTGGCCAGTTTTCGTTCCCAGTCGAGAACGTCCCCAACGCGTACGTCTACGGCACAGAATCAAACGTGTTTGTTCTCTCGGAATCCAACGATGAAGCGCGAATGGCAACGAAACAGCCAGCGTGGAAAGACGAAATCAACTACGAGACTCTCGATGTTGGTGCGTTTAACGTCGCGAATAAAAATATTCAAATAAAGGAGTGCGCATTTTTTGATGTCAAAACTGGCATGTTGATTGTCACCGACGCGCTCGCGAAGATTCCCTTGACGCCACCGGTCTTATCTTCGAAAGAAAAACTTCTCCTCGTCTCGAAACGATCGACGAAAGATCCTCAACCGGATGATACGCCGGAAAACGTTCTCGCGGGTTGGAAGAAAACAGCGCTGCTCGTATCTTTCTTCTTTCCAGAACACGAAGAATTGGTGTCGCCGAGTGAAGTCGTTTGGACCGACGGATGGGAAACGAATTTTGAGTCCATATCGAATCGTTTACTCGTACCTCCGGTCGTTCGGACGCTTCTGTATGCGCAAAACCCAAGAGCAGTTCGTAATTGGGTCGATCGCGTGAGCGAACGTTGGGGAGAATCTATAAAGAGCATCGTTCCGGCGCATTGGGATGCTCCCATCGATGCAAACGTGGATGAATTTAGAAACGCGTTTCGATTCCTCGAGGATGATCGCACAGATCCGTTTCTCGATGGAGATCTGAAGCGCGGATTAGCACCGATAGCAAAAGCAATTTTGAAATAGTCCAATAGTGATCGTTGTAGTAAATTCCAGGCGTGCCGGCCAGCGCGTGTAATAATTATATTCAGATGTTTTTTTTTTTAAATGCTGTACGAGTCGTACGTTTTTATTCCTCTGCTTCTCTTACTCACTCTCCTCGTTCCGCGTTGCCTAAATATGCCGGTTCACTAGGCGCATACTTCACCGTCTCTAAACCACCACTAGAATACTTTGTACTTAAGTCTGCCGTAGAAACCTTCTGGTCGGAGGCAAGTATTTCGTACGCGTCGATATATTTCCCAAACGGTTCCACGAACGTCTTCTTCGTGTGTTCTATTAAGCCATCCGTGCTCATCATTTTCTTCGCAAACTGCGTCGCGCGTTTGGAAATAGACGCGCATTCGTCCGGATTTTCCTTGGCCCAGTTCACCCGTTCTTCTAAGTTTGAAAGATCCTCGTCGAGAGGAATATAATGCACCCACGGCTGAATGTCGTCGTAGAACGAATCTCGCATCGGCGTTTCGTGATGAAACAGAACGCCAGGCATGCCAAGAAACCAAAGGGTAGATTTCCACGAAGTACCGCCTCCACCTCCAAAGTCCGCGAGATACTTGTAATTTGAGTAATCGCAAGCGTCCATCTCGTCAGAGGTGAAAAGATTGAATTTATCGTCGATGCAGGAAGATTGCGGCGCGTGTTCGTTTCTGTCCGTAAACTTTATGTCGAAACTCTCCGGATTCAACGACCCGAGTACGGCGGCGTACAATCGCGGTGGAACTCGCTTTTCCACCGTGCTCGCCGGCGACGAGTGCAACACGGCATCTATGATTGTAGACCGACTCGCGTGGCACAGCCCAAGTTGGTGCAAAAACTCAAATCCACTCCCAGTTCCGACACTTTCGTACTCTGAAAGATATCGCCAATCTGATCCTCTCCAAACCAATTTTGGAATGAGCGAGTTGTACTTATCTATTCTTGCCGCGTTGCTATCGTACGTTTCGATGTACATTCTATCTTCCGAGCATTGCGATGGTGACGAAAACCAGTCGCACTGAGCGTATTTATCTGGGTTATATGCGTGCGCGATGCACGGGGCGAGCGGCAACGTCGGCGCTTGTAATAATCCAGCTATCTTTGTTGGGTCCTTCGGTATCGTTCCAAAGGTGAATATTGGCGCCGGCATAGAGCCACATCCGCTACTCGACCCAGCGCACGGGTTCTGTGGGTAGTCTTGCGTCGCCCAACCCATATGGAACGGTTGGTTCTCAGCATTCGACGCGTCGAATCTATCGGCAAACTCAGTCGAAGCGACGGCGTATAAAAAGTCAACCGCGCCCGATGATCTGTCGTCCACATTCAACTCCTCGTCGACTTGTTTGAGAGTCCACATGGTGAACTCGTAATGCGGCGTCCAGCTTAGTATGTGCATTGGCATTCGCGGTTGTTCTGGAAGAAGCATCGTTCGCGAATCCAAAATATCTTTATACGATAAGGAACTCGGTATGTGATAACTGTTCCCACCAAGTTTTCCTTCTGCCTGTTTGTTTTTGTTTTTGTTATCATCCTTGTTGTTCACGACGTAATTCTTAATCTTATTGCCTTTCTTGTTACCGCCAACATTGGTTCGTCTCAGAGAGAAGAACGTCGTGAGAAGTTTGTTCGTCGTCGACGTCGACGACGATGAAGACGAGTTTTCAGCTGCCCCGGTGTGTTTCGTGTAGAAATGTGTTGGTGGAGGTAAAGACATCGCTCCGATCGTCACGGAAAGGAAGAGCAACGAAGCTAAAACGCTCATGCTAAAAACATTGTGCCACACCGCGTTTAAAAACGCATCCACGCCGAAGTAAGCGCTCCAGCTCGTGTACTTGTTGTTGAGTATCAAAGATTGCGATTCCGGCGAGTGCGTTTGGCTGTACCTCATTTTACTCTCTCTTTTGCCTCCGTCCTCTCTTCTGATTTCACTTTGTCTTCTTTTACTGTGATGATAAAATAATAGACGCGACTCTTTCACTTGGCGATCAGTGCGACGTTCTTCGTCTGTTCTTTCTCGGAAAGTTCTATCAAACGCAAAAGCGTGGCGTCCTGATTTAAAAGTAAAGAAAGAAGATTGCGTTTTTTTTTTGATATCAGAGAGAAAGGGTGTTACATGTTTTCTCTTGCTTTTGCTTGCAAAATAACGAGTGGAGAGTTCAAGAAGAGAAATTTGCCCGCACTCGCGCCACCGCGCGCGTTGTGTTTTATTATTTGAACACGCGCAGGAACACGAAGAAAATGGTAAACTTGGACGAGGAGAATCTCGCCACCACGAGCACCGATGATAATGGTACTCCCGCGACGACGACGACGACGACGACGACGATGATGACGAGAAAAGAAGAAGAAGGCAGTCGGGACCAACGAGAGAAACAGATGCGAGAGCGGTTGAAAGCGCAAGCGTATTTAGGTGAACAATATTTCCTTGCCGAACACAACCGGAGAAAAGACAACAAGAAATATAGCGATAATAACGATTGGTTCTCAACTGAAGACGAAACGTTCGTCGTCGCCACGAAAGCGTCCAATCCAAAATTCCCACCGAGCGCTTTCGCGCAGTTTTCAGAAAACGAAAACGTCGTGCAGAACAACGCGGGAGGACGACGACGAGATGAACACCAGCACCAGCACCAGCACCAACAAAAAATAACAACCACAGCGACGAAACATAAACAGTTGTACTTCTCTCCGCCGCAAAATTTGGAAGATATACAAGGAACCTTGCCCTCGCAGAACGGCGTCGCTTCGCACATGGTGTGCCAATGCGACGAGGCGAGTCAATACGTCACCATCAATCCAGATGCGCGCGGAAAGTGGGAAGGCGAAGGCGGGAGGAAACAGTACGCCCAGAGGTGTCCGGTTCACTTCCCTTTCGCATGGACATGGAAAGGGGACGTGAACACTGGACCGATGAAAGGCGAGGCTTGGATGTCTGCCGCGCGGATGCGTGATCAACGCGCGAAGGAGGTTGCGTGGGAAGCGCGGGAGTTAGAGCGACGAAGACTCGCGCTTAGGAGTATTTACGATAGAGAAAACAAACATCACCCGATGAATTACGAACTAAAAACCGAGACCAATGAAGGACACGGCGAAGAAGATTTTGAAAAGTGGAAAGATAAGAAACACATGCAGCGAGAAAAACCTACCATGTTCACGAGAGTTGTGGACGCGTTGGAATCAATCGGTCACAATCTTTTCGGCGACGACGATGACGACGAGTATTACGACGACGACGACGATGAAGGAAGAACACGAAGAAGGAACAACGAAAAGATAGTTCGAGACGTACATAACGCGAGAGAATTTGCGCAGTTTGTCAGAGATGAGGGCGCTTTGAAGTACCTGTCGTCGAATTCGTCGTCACCTAGAAAAATTAGTGAAAAAGTAAACAAGAATCCAAATGGAATCGTCGACCGGTCCATGAAACAGCGGTTGCTCGACACCTCAAAAAGTTCCGTCAAATTCTCGCAGTTAGAAGGTGAACCCGGTTACGTCGTGTACGAAACAAATTTCAATTACTACGTAGTCACGCACGATGCGAGCTTGAGTAATTGGATTTACGCGAAACTCGATCGGACGAGTTCACGAATGCGAGTCGAAGAAGGCGGGCGGAAAAGAACGGAGGCAGAAATGAACGCGTTTTTTCGAGAGGTAAGAAAGAACGAAGGCACGGTAACTAAACTAAGCGCCGGTGCCGGTTTAGTCGTTTTCATTGAATTCGCCGGGCAAGAAGAAGGGTTGACGGTAGATTCTGTTGAAGTTGAAGACGCGTCAAAGAATCCGGAGGGTATTATTTTGCGCGATGAACTCAAATTTCGAGAAAAAATGCGGCGAATGCAAGAATTCAACTTGAATTACTTACACATTGAGCGTATGTATCCGGACAAGTGGGGTGCAAATGGAGCGCAGTTTGGCGTAAAGAAGGATTACGTCGTCTTCAGTGGTGCGGATAGCGTGCGAGTTCCGAGCAAAGCAAACGCCGAGCGGGCCGCCTTGATGAACATGCACCTAACGGTTGAAGCAGCTGATTTCGCAGAGGAATCTCGTTTACAAGCTAAAGATCGTGAAGAAGTATTTAAAGCGCGTCTTTTAATAAACGGTGGAGAAGTTCTCGATCGGCATTCGGGGAGTGGATCGAACCAAAAGTGGGTGTATAAAAATGGTCGAAAGTTGAAAAAAATAGCAAACGCAAAGCCAAAGCCACCGCCGTCGTATGGAAACAAAGATTTCAGGGGTAATGGTCCCGTTGTCGACTCAAAATCTTCGTCATCTAAGAACAGCGTAACGAACACGCTGATCGGATCGCTGGAGCAATCGTTGTTTGGTAAACAAATCGCCGACGAACTTTTAGAAGAAGACGACGAGCTCTCCTTCTGGGAAGGCACGCCCGTAGGTGTTCGGATTTTACCAGACTTTGTCGCGCACAGTTACATCAAACCTGGTGACGTTCGAAAAGTCAAGAGATTGAACATGCAAATCTATCGAACGAAACTTTTGTCCGAAACGGAATCGATTGCAAACTTTTTTGTGCCTCTTCTCGAGACGGTGTTGAAAGCGGTTTCGCCTCGGTTTCTGAAGATGAATAATAATAACGATGAATACGTGAAGAAAGATGCCAACGCCGACGAAAACACCGCCGAAGCCGTCGAATACTTAGACGAGGACGACATTGATATCGTGCAAAAGTATCTGTACTCAGATTCAAGAATACCTTTGGGAACGCGATTGGTAAAGTTGCGTTTCCGAAGCTATTCCAGGCACGAAAGCGATCCGATTCGCGTTCAATGATGATGGTACAAATAGTTTTTTTACAAGTGATAGTAAATCCTTTAGTGATTGTGATAATAACCAAGCGCTCTTGAGTGATAGCAGCACTCGCATTTATTGTTTTCACCCTTCTGTTCGCTGACGTTGTCGCTTTTTGACGTATTCAGAATAGAGCGGAAGCGAATCGTAATTGAAAAAATCTTCCTCGTCCTCTTCTCCTTTTTCGTGCTGTTTTTGATTTTTGATGGATGAAAGCCTTTTGTTTACTTTTCGTCGTTGTAACTTGATACTGAGCTCGTCAACTTCCCGTCTTAAACGTCTATTCTCTTCCTCGGACGCGTGCACTTTATCCAACACGCGTTCGAGTTCCTCCGACCCGTGCGCACGCGCATTCTCGTCGTCACTTTTTTGAAGATTTAATTTTGTGCCTTCACGACGTTGATGGTGATGTATTTGCTCAAACCTGTGCCAGAAAGATTGCATTTCCGAGTCGAAAGAGATCTCATCGTGTCGCGGATGCGAATGATGTTCTGCAGACATGCTGTTATTCCCTTCTTCGCTTTCTTCTTCTTTTATCTCCTATCATTTTTATTATTATTAGTGCACGTTGTGTATTCTTCTTCTTCTTCTATTGAAAGTGTGACTTGTGAGTACGTAAATGACGCTTTTTCTTCTTCTTCTTCTTCTTTCTCCTTCTTCTTAAAATCAAAAGCTCCATACATAAAAATTTCGAGAAAGCAGATGATTTCCTCCCTCGTTCAAGGCTATGGAAGCGAGGACGAGGAGAGCGAATCAGACAAAGATAAGAAGGATGATAAAGAGAAGAAGACTCACAGAGAAAAAGAAGAAGAAGAAGAAGAAGACGATATTGGTAGGGAGCAGCGACGACGACAACGTCAACGTCCACTCAGCGTTCCTTCCACGTTCGAAAGTAGCAGAAGAAGGAATTTTCACGAAAAGAAGAAGAAAAACGAAGAAATAAATACGGAGATACAAGCGCGCGTGGAGAAGTATTTAGAGGCGAAAAGAACGACTCGACTGAATATAAACAGTCAACTGAGAGAACCGAAAGGTTTCCGCAACCCTAACTTTCTTCAATCTGTCGTTGAACACTTTGGTGTGGAGCAAGATGGAAGTGAACTCCCAGGACGACGAGAACAAAAAAAGCAAGAAGAGGAAGAAGACTCGTACGAGAAAATAGCAGCGAGGCAAAGAGCCGAGGCGGAAGATAGAATTAGAAATAGAACAAATATAAGTTTCGTCCAGCAAAATGAGGAAAGTTTTGGAGGTCCAGATGCACAGGAGCTGATAGATAAGGCGAGGGAGCAAGCCCGAATGCTAAACGCGAGGATGGCCGCCAAAGGACAAAGGTGATGGTAAAATTGATGATGACGAAACTCTCTGCTTGCTTTAATCTTATTGATTGTACTTTAGTAGTATTGTTATTGCTGATTGTAGTATGTATCTATTTACTCTCTAATGCTTCCTAGGTTGCTTTCGTTTCATCATCATCGTCTCTGACTTTTTCTTTTTCTTCTTCATCATCACCCGAGTCAACCAACGCGGTCCCTGGATGTTCGCCTTCTTGAGGAACCCACAAACCACTGTCAACCATTCTTCGCATGTAAAACTTAGCATCCTTCATAGAAAGGCCGTTGACGTATTCACGAAGCGCTTCAACGTCACCGGACTCAAAAGCTGTTTGCATTTCTTCCGGCAAGCTCTCGAAAACTTCAATCGGATTGAGGCCTCCTGGTCCTAACGGCGGATTTTCTATTTCTTCTACTCCTGTTTGGGTGGTCCCTTCCACTTTTTTCGCTTCTGCTTCTTCTTCCATTTTTTTCTTTTCCGCGCGTTCGATGAGCTTTTCGACGTAATCCATCTCGGCGAGCTCGTATTCGTGCAGAACTTTTTCGTCGTTTTCCAGTAAACGCACGAAAAACGGTTTGTATTGGTCCAACATAGTTCTTTTATTCGCCGTCGCAAAATCGGAAATAGATTTCAGCGCGAAACCGGCTTTGGCCGTACTAAGTACCTTGTCTCGACCAACAACGCCGTCCATTTCTTCATACAGAGCTTTGAGCAAGAGATATCCGAGCGCGTGTTCGCACACCAAGTACGTATGTTTCGAGAGATACGCCTCTATGCGGGCATATGGATTCTTATTTTGACTTTTCGTCTCTATGTCTCCGCCTTCCGCGAGCGTATCCAGCTCTTTCTCGTATTTTTCGCAATACGCCTCGTACGTCATTTTCTGCGCCTGAACATTTTCCGAAACTTCCGTTGGCATGCAATCCTTGCCGACGAGTGTTTTTGAAGTAGTGACTTTACACAATTCTTCTGCGCTAAACGTTCGTTTCTTCTTTTCAGCTTCAAGCTTTTCCTGGGTTTCTCGAAGCGTCGTTTCCAGATTTTCCAATTCGTCTCTCACGCTTTTCAACGCGTCCTCGTCGCCCGCGAATCTATCTTCGACGATGTCAATCTCCAGTGTTTTAATCCTCTTCTTCGTTTCTTTGATAGATTTCTCGTATTCTTCGATTTTCGCGTCAATATCAGACGCTTTATTCTGTTGACTTTCTCTCTTGATTCTTCGAAGAGTGTTCGCTTCGATAAATTGCGCGCCCGGGTGTAAGTCTTCGTCGTCGCTCAACTCGAGCTTATCCCACTTGGAATAATCAAAACCAGCCGGTGGCGCCATTTAATGGAATGGAATGGATTGGATTCGATCGAAAGGTCGTGCGCGTGTGTTGTATTTTGTGGTTGTGAGTGTGACGGAAGTATGACGCGAACGAAAAAGAAAAAGATTTCTTTTCGCGTGCTACTGTGACTGTGTATTTATGCGTTTTCGCGAATCCGAAGAGACTTTCTTTTTTCTTCGATAATTATATACAAGAGCTACTAGACAACAACAACAACAACAACAACAACAACAAACAAACTATAATAGCGGTACACTTCTACGCGACGATGACAACATCGATTAATCATCTGTCATTTCGACATCTTTCACCTCCTCCTCCGGTTTCCTCTGCAAGGCTTTAATTTTAGGAACGTCGCCGAACGGATTTTGCGAGGATTCGCTATTTTTAAGCGAGTTCCAAGTGGTCAAAGCCGCTAATGTCCTTCCGTACGTCGTCTCTAAACTCTCCTTATCCGCGTTTGAAAACTCCTCAAGTAAATCTTCGTCGGATGATAATCGAATCGTGCGCCTCGCACCCATGGTTTGCTTAGCTAAATCCGCCGTCGTCGGTATGTTGGTTAAAATGTGCTCCTTCACCTCTTCGCCTCCCGCGGTGTTTGAAATTCTATTCATTAAACATTCCACTCTCGCTTGCGCGCGAGCGATCATTTTAGACAGCACGGCGGTGTCATAAAACGGTTGTTTCGAGACGGAGACTAATATCGGCGAACGCAAGGCGACTCGAGAGAGTTTATCGTGCTTTTTCAGAATTTTCACCAAAGCGGTGAAGTTGATATTCGTCCAGTGTTCCATGAGGACCAACTCGCCGTGGAAGTTTGCCAACTGCACGCACAATTCCGCTTCGATCTCTAAGTTATTTGGCTCCACAGTCGTAGCATTTGCCATCATCTGTTGATGTTGTTGTTCTTGTTGATGTTGCTGCTGCTCATATTGTGAAGACGATACTTGCGTCGACGACGCCCTGCTGTTGTCGTTCGTGTGAGAAATATTCTTTTCATTCTCACCCTCGTCGTCGTTGGAAGGGTTGCCGACGATTTTGTTCGCGTTCTCAAAAATAAACAGTTTATCCTCGCCGACGATTTCGCTAAACATCACGTTCAATCTGCTCTCTTTCATCACCAACTCTTCCTCTTTGTTAATGAAGAACTCGTTGAATTTCATGACTTCCTGTTGTAACAATCGAATAAAATCTTTCTCGACTTCAGGACTGTCGTTTCCACTCGGAATCGATTTGAGCGTCTTCTTCAAAGCTTTGTATTGAAGAAATTTATCTCGAATATCCTCCGCGGTGTTGTTCACCACTGATTCGAGTTGATGACCAAACTTCATCTTCTCGTTCGTTCGTTCGTCAATCACGCGCGCCGCGCGATACTACTCGTCGTTGTATGGTAATAAGAACACTTCGAGAAGAGCGCGTGTTTAAACTCTGAGGCGCGAAAATGTTCTCTGAAATATTCCTTTTTTGTTGTTTTTGGAGGACAGAGGACACTCCCAATCTTCAAGGTCTTGGCAATTTTTTTTTTTTTTGCAAAAATCAAAAAAATCAACTCCCTCTTTCCTCGTTTCACACCTTTCCTCGTTCATAAAACTATTTCTCTTCACGCAAATACAAACCGCGATATGGTGGTCATCTCTGCCATCCTCGCGTCATCAACGTCGACGTCTTTTAGAGGAGGAGAAAGAGGAATAGGAGGAGAAGAAAGAAGATTGCATCGCTCAGCGACGACAGCTGCGAGACGGAGTTCGATTTCAAAGAGAATCGCGTCGTCGTCGTCGTCGTCGTCGTCGTCATCCTCGTCTGCAAACATCAACAACAACAACAACAACAACAACGAGAAAGAAGACATATTCGAGGTCATATCGGAGAACTTGCCGTTTTTTATCGGTGGTGTGGTAGCCGGGACGTTTGGTTTATCCATAACCGATGACTCCAGTCCACTGAAAGGCTGGGTAGCCGAGAGGAAGAGGAAGAAGAAGAATAGCAACAAGAATAGAACAACAAAAACAACAACTTTTGAATTGAGACAGGAAGAAGAATCGGTGTTCACCATACCGACGACGCAAACGACGCTCGAAAACAACAACAACAACAACAACAACAGCGATAAATAACTTCAGCATTTGCGGAAGAGGTATACAATGTAGTATATTTCTCTTGTATAATATTTAAATTCACAACGCACACAAAAAAAAACTAATAACACTGCTAATTGACTCTTTGTCTCTTTCATTTTTCTAATCCCAACTCGTACGGCTTCCATGTCCGCCCCCGCCGCCTCCACCGTAGCCGCCTCCACCGTAGCCGCCTCCACCGCCGCCTCCACCGCCGCCACCGCCGCCATGGTTACGATAATCTCTCCCCCCATATTTGCTACCACCACCCGAGCGACCTTTAGATCGACCGCCATAGGAAGATCTGGACGCAAAACCGCCGAGAAAGGATGGAACTTCTTGTCCAGCTTCGGACATGACGTCCATGAGAGCTCTGGCAATGCCTGCATCCTTATCCCCAAACAAAGCAGTCGCTTGACCTTTCTTACCAGCGCGTCCAGTTCTACCAATTCTGTGGACGTAATCGTCGATATCTGTCGGTAAATCAAAGTTCACCACGTGCGTGACGTGAGGAATGTCCAAGCCTCTCGCCGCGACATCCGTGGCAACCAAGATTGGAGTTCTCCCGGCTCTGAACGACTTCAACGCAGCTTCTCTCTCTTGTTGCGTGCGGTCACCGTGAATGGATGTCGCCGGTTTACCTTGCTCGCACAAAAAGTCCTCCAATTGATCGGCGCCTCTCTTCGTTTCAACAAACACAAGCGTCAAACCCGGGACAGCTTCCGTCAAATCCAAAAGCATTTGAGTCTTGTCGTAATACGATGGGACATAGCAGACCGTTTGATTGATGAGTTCGGTGGAAGAACCAACGCGACCAACGGTTAAGAAAACGTAATCGTGTAAGAAATCAGATGCCATTCTTTGAATCTCCTTTGGAAACGTCGCAGAGAAGAGCATCGTTTGACGCTCGCCCGTGCGAGGCATGTCTCTTTGCTCCACCAACTGTCGAATTTGCGGTTCAAAACCCATATCCAACATCCTGTCCGCCTCATCTAATGCCAAGTATTCGCACTTGGCCAATCCGACTTTGGCTCGGTCGATTAAATCAATCAATCTCCCTGGTGTCGCGATGAGAATGTCGCATCCGCGCTCCATTTCTCGAAACTGTTCGGCAGCTGGAGCGCCACCATAGACAACCACCGCTCTGCATCCCGTCTTGTACGCAAACTTTCTCGCTTCTTCGTGAATTTGAATAGCCAACTCGCGCGTTGGTGATAACACGAGCGCTAATGGCAACGTTTTTCTGCCTCTCTGTCCGCCGCCTCCAGTCAAGAGGCCGCGATTGAGAATGCCGCAAATGATTGGAAAGCAAAACGCCGCCGTCTTACCGGAACCAGTCTGCGCGCATGCCATTAAATCCCGACCGGCGAGAGATATCGGAATTGCGTAACGCTGCACCGGAGTCGGCTTTTTGAATTTACATCTTTCGATATTGGCGTTGATTTCTTTCCCAAAGTCCACGTCCTTGAAGAATTCGATCGGTTTCGGCGGGTCGTTACCAGACACTTCCACTGGAATGTCTTCATACGCATCAAAATTTAAACCGTGGTTCTCAGTTTGGAACATCTCTGTTTCTGCATCCGCACCTTCCGCTCTGGCTTTGTCCTCAGCTTCCATTTGAGCGAATGGATCAGATTCGCGAAAGCGAGACGACCTCCCGGTATCCCATCCGCCTCGTCTTCCACCATCATCTCTTCTTCTGTCATCGTCTCGTCTCCCAAACGACGAGTTCGAGTAATCTAAATCCTCTCTATTTCCCCGGGATGAACCACCCCATCCTGCGCCGCGAAATGAACCGCCACCTCTGTCATCTGTTTTTATGAAGGAAGAAATCAATAAATCAATAAAATATTTTGATATCGTTTAGCATTGTATTTGATCGATCGATCGATCGATCGAGCTCGCAGAGAGAAGAGCGAATGCGATAGCGTGGGAACGTTTCTCCCGCGAACGTTGCGGAGCAATAAAATGCCTCTCTTTCTTTCATTCTTTCTTTCACATTCTGCGGTGGTATTAAAAAATTGAAGCGCCGTCACGAGCACACGTTGTGTCGATTGATTTAAATTTTTTCAACAACTGCGCGCGCTCAAACGGCGGACTCTCGCGATCGTTATGCATCCATTGCGATGCGCGAATTCCACGCAAAACTATGCGCTTTATTCGTTTCGAACGAAAAAAATCACGTTTTATTTCTCTGAAAAGAACCTACCTCGATAATCTCGTCTGCCGCCACCACCGCCATAATCTCGTCGGTCTCCTCCTCTTTCAGTGTTCCCTCCGCCTTGCCGATTTCTCAAGTGCGGTGGAACGTACGAAGACGTTTTTCCTGCACTCGCTGCAGGAGTGCTCGTTGTTTTTGTCGATTCATCTTTACTCAAAGTTCCCAACGGTGGTAACTCTTCGGTATCGTCAGCCCAGTTATTCGCCATATATTCGAGTCGCTTTCTGGCGAACAACTCGTCTTCCGATTTTTTTTCTTTTGCGCGCGAAAGGATTCTTGCATTCTTTTTCGCTCAGTTTGGTCTCTCTTGGAAAAGAGAAGAGCTCCTTTCTTTCTGAGTGATTGAACAACCGACCCCACACTTTCTTTTACGAGTAGAAGGAAGGCAGGGACACGCGCAAATACACACACAAACACGTAAAAGTGAGACACAGATTTAGAATAGAAATGGACTTGGAAGGGTCAGGCGGTGGATCGCTCTCACCGCCGCTCTCCATGAACAACAACAACAACAACAACGGAAAAGGAGGAGGAGCCGACACCACCCTTTCAACCGACAACGACGCAAAAGAGATTCATCCAATAATTCCCCCATCGAGACCGATGCACGCGGCGATGTCGAATCCATTCGTCGATGGTACTGGTGGTGGTGGTAATGATAATGAGTACGTCGCCGCCCCGGGAGCATCGATGCAGAACTCCGTATATACCACGCGGAGGTTTGCGCAAAGAGCAACAGATTCCTCGTCAACGATAAATCAACAACAACAACAACAACAACAAAACCAGCAGAACGCGGAGAAAGGAGGAGGCAAAAATACACAAAACAACAGAGCTAAACCGTCCATATCGGCGGCAGATTCCAACGGTACCCGAGGTAATACGAACGATGAGAACACAGACGACGACGAAGATAACGACAAGGACGGCGATGGAGACAACGAGGACAAAGCAAATGATAATAACAATAAGAAGAACAAAGCGAGAACAACGAGAAGTAGCGGTAGTTTGCACTCCGAAGAAGTAGAAGGAGGCGGCGCTCCTAAAGCGGGAAGCTTGAATGGAACGGAAGATGCAAACACCGACGGTAGACCTGAAGTAGAATCTAAAGAGAAGAAAGCAGTAAGACAACAAAGACGGCAACGTCATGTTGGTAGCACGAATAATAATAATAACGAAGATGGAATGGACACCTCCGAGGAAGCTGCGGCGGTTGTAAACGAAACCGCTCCGCTCCCTCCGACGAGTGAGTACGAATACAAAGAACCATGGGATATTCCCTCGGCAGAGTTGATTCCAGCGGCAAGAAGTCTGAAACTCACCGCTGATGCGTATCAAAACGAAGGGCGATTTGATAACGCCGAGAGAACATACGGTATGGCGTTGCGTTTTATCGAGCACGAGTCTCTCTTCGCCTCGAACCCGGTTGATGAGAACGTAGAGAAACAAATAACAGACGCGAAAGGAAGTAATCCAGATCTGCAACTCGTTTCAAAGAGTGAACTTACCGTTGCGTGTTTGATTGAAGCTTCCGTGTGTGCTTTGAAGCGTGGAGATCCTTCAAGAGCGGGTGACTTAGCCTCGAGGGCGTTAAACAACTCGAAAAATAATACTTCGGCTCTAAAAGCGCGAGCGCAGGCTCGCTTAGCCGAAGGCGATTTCCAAAACGCGCTCGCAGATTGCGACGAGGCTTTAAAAATCGAGGAACAAGCGGATACGAAAGCTGATTTTGAACTTTTACGGAAAGAAATTGAAACGCGTTCCGAGCAATTATTGCCCATGCGCGGAAAACAGCAACAGCATGAGTTTGATTACGGCATCCAAAATGCTGCGGTGGTGCGAAACGCGTTTGCGGCGAATGATGCCGCAGGTAACGAGGCACCCGTTGGAATGAACGCGACGACAGTGCGAACGACAACTTGGCAAGCTGAAGTAGAAGGCGAATCCGAAGGCGGTAGGAATACGATGGATACGGAACCCGGTGCCGCGTTCGGAGGCATCGTGCGAGAAAAAATTACAGAAGGCTACGATAGAGATCACGGTCAAACGTTGTTAAACGCAGACGTCGAGAAGAAGAGTAATCCGAACGGAACAGCAGGTGCAACGACAGAAGTCGGGGATACGACCGCACAACTAAATAAAACGCACCTTCCAACGCAACAAACGACAACGCACGAACAACCTTTGCGTTCGCAAGATGGCGGGATACAAGGATCTCTGTTAATAGGTTCGGTCGGTGGAGGTGGAGGTAATCGCAGACCTCGGATGTCGCTAGACAGCGACGAAGTGCAAGCTGTATTAATTTCAAATTCGACCCAGCGAGCGTTAGGCGGCACTTACTCGATTCAGAAAGACCATCGTCCGACGGATGCGCTCGTTGAGAGCTACGAGAGCGACGAAGAAGGCGAAGAAGTTTGCGGGGGTAAATAAAAACACAACACAAGGCTATAAACTATAAGTAGAATTACATTTTGCGAAATAGCACTGAGTAATAATTTAATTGACTTCTAGATCATCACAGCACGGTGCATTCTATGCATACCCATTCATCCTTCTCGTAAACTTCAAACTCTGCGCAGCCTTCCGAAGAATATTTTTCAATTACTTCCTCCGCTTGTTTTCCGGCTAATATACCAGACAATCCTATTTTCCCTCCTTTTCGAGTCATTTTAACAAACTTGGACGACAGTTCTAGATTTGGCGTTATCAGAATATTTGCTACGAGTACGTCCACGTCTTTTGGTTCCTCGGCGTCAGGTTCCATCCCGTCGCCGAGCACAGCTTTGAATCTGTCTTGGACGCCGTTGATGAGCGCGTTGGACTTGGCCGATTCAACCGCTATAGCATCAATGTCTACTCCATACGCTTTCGCGGCACCTAACTTAAGAGCACCAATCGCGAGAATTCCCGTTCCACAACCAAAATCAACGACCTCATCGCTTGCTTTGATGTGTCTTTTCAGAAACTGCAAACACAAAAGCGTCGTCGGGTGATCCCCTGTGCCAAAGGCCACGCCTGGCGTCAGTACTATTTCCGTTTTGTATGTTTTGTTCTTCTGTTTCTGATTTTCATCGCTAGACTTCATGCATCGTATGATAAATTCGTCGTCTACGACGATGTCTTTGTAGGAGTCCAATATCACACTCTGCCAATTGTTCGCGTCAACATTGTCGTAAACAGCGTTCAGCGGTCCTAAATAGGTTTCGAGTTGTTTAACTGCTTTTCTCACGTCTCTCACCAGAACTTCTTTGCTAAAATACAACTGTACGTTATTAAACGACCATTTTTTGTGGATCCAATCGTTCCCTTTCGAATCTCTGGAGTAGAAAATCTCTTCTTCGTCATCGGTACCTTTGAGCGCGTCGTCATTCACTTGCGCAAAGTCTGTGTAGCCAAGTTCTTCCAATATCTCTGCGATTCGTTCGGTCTCTTCTTTTGGAACTCGATTCAAAGTCACTCTAGGAACAGTTGTTTCTTCTTGTGAAGAAGAAGAAGAAAAAGAAAAAGAAGGGAGAGAACGTAAAGAGGAGAGTATTCGTCGGCAATGCGTTCGAGCGAAAACGGAATACGGCGAGGACGGAGCGAGCGCCTTCCTAAAGGTGCTGCACCGCATGCCAAATTTTATGACGAGGAAAATTTTTTTTTCTTCTTCTTCTTTTTATTACACCTCAAGTACCTCATGACCTCAACTCTGATCTCTCTCTCTCTCTCTCTCTCTCTCTCTCTCTCTCTCTCTTTCGCATAGCGC
>Ga0209505_1000369_pt1 | contig 36525 bp, 20 predicted proteins | sample COGITO_mtgs_1103_2_FD_184794 | JGI IMG/M metagenome (GOLD analysis project Ga0209505, IMG submission 184794) | Pelagic marine microbial communities from North Sea - COGITO_mtgs_110331 (SPAdes) (version 2) | ecosystem: Environmental > Aquatic > Marine > Epipelagic ... | reverse complement strand
AATTCCCGACTCGTTTCCCATTCAACGACTGCTTTGATTGCCCTCTTGTGAAGCATGACGCCCGGAGTATCGTGTAAAGCAGCGAAATGAACGGCGAGTTGTTTCATCGTCGGCGTGAGCTGTTTCTGGAGATGACTGTTGTGTTCTAAGCTTTTCACCGTTCGACGCATCGTCTTTACCAAATCGTCTTTTCGAAACTTGATATCGACGATACCTTCCGGTTCCAAAACGCCCCCCTTGGCGCCATCGCTCGCGTAGAACTCCATTTGTTCGGGGTTGATGGATGAATCAATTACTACCCAGGCGCCGCCGCGCAACTCGCCGCCTCGAGGAATGTAAACGAATATCGGCTGCTTGAACTCGCGCAGCGCGTCGACAATGCACGCGCCGTATTTCAAAACCTCTCCGTACATGTCGCGCAGGCCTCCCGCAAATCCTCTCCAATTTGCAAATATAATCAGCGGCAATCCTTCTCGGTTCATATCTCCAATCGCTTGCGCGGTTTTGAACGCGGAATCCGGGAACCACACCTGCCCAGCTTGGGTCTCTTCGCCAATTTGAGCGCCAGGAAACGCCGGGTCAGCCGGTATCGTCTTGTTCACCATTCTCGTTTCAACCGCCACGCACCCTATGGGTAATCCTCCCAATCTCGCGCGTCCTGTGACGACAGTTCTACCCCAATCTTGCATGACTTCCGTGAACGAGTTCGTATCGAAAAAATCGCGCAAAATCTCGCGCGGATCGTACGGCGACTTGGTAGCTGCCGGATCAAACCTCAAAGTTCTGTGGATAGAGTCACCGCCACTTTCGAAAGCATCCGCGTCGTTATCGAGATAGTAAGAAAGTGCTCCGCCAATACTCGCCGGAACGTACGATAGCCAATTTAACACGGCTTTTACGCCCTGAACGTCATCTGGAACAACCATATGAGAAACGCCGTTCGAACCCATCACTTTTGGGCCACCAATTTGCGCGTTTGAAGTGTATACATCTCGTCCTAAAACTTTGTTCAGAGCGCTCGCTCCAGTTAAGATGAGCGGCGCCTCTTGGTGTTGCACGACGCGTTGGCATAATCGCGAGCAATACGCGCCAATGCCTACCGAGCGCGCGGTAACGTATGCAATAGTTACGGTAGATTGGTATGCGCGAGAGGTCGCGGAAGCTATTTCGCCAGAACCTTGAAGGCACTCGACACCTTGTCCACCGCAAATATCCGTAAGCGCGTAGCGAACTTCGTTGTTCTCGAGTAACCGCGTTCCTTTCACGCGTCCATTTGCACCGAGCATCTCGTAATCATCTTCGGAGAGGTAAATGTACTTGAATCCTTTGCGCGGATCTTTCTCGTCTATCCAACACACTTGAAATGCAGCTTTCACGGCTTCGTCGAGGCCAATGCGTGCACCAGAGTTTGCCGAGACGTAGACACACGGTATAGCCAACTCAACTGCCAAGTCCATGGCGGCTCTGTACACGGCGTCTTCCGGCGGCGAAAGCGAGCCCGACATGTGCGTTATATCATTTGACACTAATATAATATCTCTTCCATCGGGATACTCCTTCGTATTTAACGTGAGCTTCCAGCAAACCATGCCGCAATCGTTATGACCGGCAGGGCGGTTCGCTGGCACAAGCTTTCGTTTCTGACCGGGCAAGATTTCTAAAATCGAGCCAATCGACGATCGCGGTGACGTCGGACCATTATTGCCCAATACGCCGCCTGAGTAAGAGCCGCCTTGAAGCGCGAGTTCAACAATTGACGAGATACAGCCACCTTCTTCGTGGAGCACGTTTGCAAAAATCTCCGGGAAGTCATACACGTACGTTGATGATAAGTTTTGAGCAACCATTCTTTTGCGTTGCGTAACGTTTAGGAGCGGATGCGCTTCCGGTACACCCCGATCGAGGGAGGTTTGAATCTTGAACTTTAATCCGGAGGTGTTCAGAGCAACGACAGATCCAGAATCACCGACGCGCACTTCTACGCACACTACTTTTAATCTCTTCAAATCCGCGAATGCTAAGTTAACGAAGGAATCGATGGCACTTTCTACGTGTGGTAAATCTAACTTGTCGTCGGCGCCGACGAGATGGATAAACACGTGATTCCACGCCGTTCTGTGCGAACCGACGGCTAGCTCCAGTGATCCTAAAACATCTGCCAAAACCGAATCTTCTGGTGGTAAAAACGGTGTTTCTTCTGCTGAAATGCCGGAATCTGAATAAGATGTCCTCGACGGCCGGGGGGTGGGGTTCGGTGAGAAATTTACGAGAAGTAAGTCTTTATCGTACACCGCCGCCCGTAAGAAGACGCGACGATCTCTTTGCGGCTGCTTGTGTCCAGGCTTCTTTGGAGTCTCTTCGGCGAGAAAAACACCGATGGAGTAATCCGAAGGCGTGACAAAGTTCGGATTACGCTGCCGAGTTCTGGAATTCAATTTTCCGACGCATTCAATCTTCTCGAAAGGATCGAGTCGATCGACTTCCATGTGAGAAGCTACGTGCGGCCAAAAACCATTCGCGGCGTACATCTCATCAAAGCCATCGGCTCCCGAGGCTGCAGTGCCAGATCTTTTGAACGCAAAGTGATGCGGACGAGCATCCAATGACAAAAGCGTCACGCTCACTTTCGTAATTGTACTAGTAAATGCGCCCGCCAAGTTTTGCCCTGTGACGAAAGCCGCCGCCGCCGCGCGAACTTCCTTTTCATCTCTGCCAACTAATCTGGGATAGGAAATGACAAAAGCAAGTTCCCGCGGACTTAAATCCGACGCTTCTGGTAATGCTGCTACCGCTTGCCCGAGAGACGGCGCAAACAAAACGATAGAATCTGAACCGTTCAACTTGACGCTCGTCACCGTCATTTCGGTCCGGCACGGTTCCGGATCGGCACCCGCAATCTTCTTCAAATCCACTCCAGTGGATGAAAACAACGCCTCGATGGCATCAAATCGCGCGGTTTCAGATACACCGTCGAACAGTGAGTCCCAGTTGTATTGCAAGTGCGTGTTTTCAATCTCTGAAATATCGTCATAAGATTCCAATCGCGAAAGCGTATTTTGTTTATCCAAATAGATTCTTCCAACATTTCGAGCGAACGTTTGAGAGCCTGACGGTGTATTATTCGTCGGCGTCGATTCACCTCCACCGGTGTAAGAAAGCGAGGAGTCATCTTCTGAAACTACGGATTGTAAATCAACTTCGCTTCCATACAGCGATCCAGCGCTGCGTAATCCTCGTGAATTGGAGCGCGAATGCCCACCTCCACCTGGCGTGTCGAAAGACTCGTTCAAAGAAAGCTGCGTGAAGGATGCGAACGATTCTTCTCGTCGCACGCGCGATCGTTCTGCGGCTATTTTTTCGCGTCTGGATTGTCTCGAGACTTCTTGCTTCTTTACAATAATTTCGCGCGCCCGTTGGGATAGCTTCTCGTGTCTGTGACCAACGAGGTTCATGCATCTATGCACCGCGGAATGGCACGCGTGGATATCCATAAATCCATTATCGGCAACATAATCTAATATTGTGACTATCAGTTCTGATCTGCGCTCTAACTTCGCGTGCGCGTGTGCGTATTGAGTCACTGTAAAAATATCATCGCGATGCGATTCTCTCAGAAGCATAATTGCGTCTTCAAAGCTCGCGCAGCTCGAGAAAGTCTCTTCAATATCCAAGAACATTTCCATGTATCCAGTCAGCACGCGAGCTTTTGATGAGTGCAATCCACCTTCGTGACGATCGCAGAATTTCGACAAAGATGCAAACGTAGTATCATTCTCTTGTATTATTTTACGAACGTTTTGTACCGCTGATGCTACGGTGTTTGTATATCGAGCCGATTCGCTCGGAGATGATTGCGAAGTTTCAATATCGCACGCGATGAGATGCAAGTCCTTTATCGTCTTTTCGTCTAATCGACTCGCGATCGCGTCGCGTGCCTCTTTGAAATCCTCGAGGACGAGTTCTATCGTACCCAAAACTTCAAATAACTCTCGCAATGGATCGCCGTCGAAGTGATACCCTTGCAGGAGTTGAATCATAGCCGCAGAATTTCTAGAAAACTTATCCAGGTGTGATCCAGCCGCGCTCACCGTAAACTTCCGCGGTTTAGATACCGGAAAGACACCTTTGAATGGTTTTGTGAGCTTCATAGAGCTTGGATCATCGACCACTACTGCGCACAAAACGTCCCCGGGCTCAAGTTGGCTGCCTATTTGCGCAACGTGACTGACGATACCAGAAGTTGTCGATATCAACGGCATAACCGTCTTCATCACCTCGATTTCGCAATACGGTTCGTTTACTTTACAACTTCCTCCGTTCGGAACGAGAAATTTCAATAGTTTTCCTGTGGTATTCGCGCACAATTTGGTCGCGTCGAAATCTTCCGGAAAAAAGCAAGGATATCCGTCGATATGGATTTTCATCCCGACTTTGGACTCTTCCGGGTACACAGTATGAGAGCGGTTATTCAAAATGATTTTCAAACCTCCGTCAAAGAGTTGCAAGGACTCCGCTGCGAGCATTTGGTCGTTGATGTAAATGCAAAAACTTGATTTACTTCCCATGCAGACTTTCAAGGAATATTTAATATCGTTGTATATGAGCTCGAAAGAGTGTTCGCTCAAGTTTGCCATCCAGAGCTCCGGCGGGACACCTCTTCTCAAGCACTGCGCAACCTGCTCCTCGAGCTTTTTAGACTCCGCTGAGGCTTTCAAAACAGCTCCACACGCAATGACGACGTGGTCGGGAAGTTCTGGTGCTCGGTCCCCGATCGCGATCAAGCCGTCTAACCAGGCCGTGTCGTGGACGTTAGCCCTGAAATCATCTTTTTCGAGCAGAGTCATCAAGTACTTTACGTTACAGTGGATTTGTCCTCGCACAGAGAACTCGGATAATGTTTGCACGAGCGCAGTTGAAGCTTCTTCTCGCGTTTCGCGATGAGCGAAAATGTGTCCAAACTGCGAATCGGCGAATTGGTGGACTCCTCCGCCTCCAGAACCAATCGAAAAATTGCCGTTTACGCCAGGCATGGTGCGAAAGTGTAACTCGTGAATGGCACCAGATGTCGGTTTAAACCCACTATCTGGATCTTCGGCGGTAATTCTCCCAGCTACGCAGTGTCCAATCGGTTGAATTGGTTTCGCGGTATCAAAATCAATCGAGCTAACGCCCATAACGTCGCTTTGCGCAAAAAATCTGCGAATGTGTGGGATTTTGTGCAACGGAATGCCCATGGCGATTTGCAGTTGTACTGCAGGAATATTTACTCCAGTAATAGTTTCTGTGACAGGATGCTCCACTTGTAATCTCGGGTTGACCTCTAAAAATGAATACGCCCCGGTAATGCAGTTAAATAGATATTCCACGGTGCCTACGCCGGCGTAACCCACTTTCTTTGCCAAACGAACCGCGCCGCGCTCCAGTTCTTCGCACAGTTTCCTCGGAGCGACGGTAATTGGCCCTTCTTCGATAATTTTCTGATGACGTCGCTGTACAGAACAGTCGCGCCCGTATAAAGCGATCGCTTGACCGTACTGATCTGCCACCATTTGTACTTCCAAGTGACGAGAATTCTGCGACAATTTCTGAATGAAAATTGGACTCATCGGCACTTCCTGTTGCACCTGCTGAAACGAAGCGCGTAGTTCTGCATCGTTGCGAACCATTCGAATACCTTTACCTCCACCTCCTTCGGACGCTTTAATCATGACCGGATATCCGATCGATTCATTGATTACGCGTTCGGCTTTTTCCACGTCTCTGACCGTAGCTTTTGCTAATAAATCTTCCGGTATGGAACAATCGGTATCATCGGCGTTGTTCAAAGTCAAACCGGATCCGGACCAGGGGATGACATCAACACCACACGATTGAGCTAGAATATTCGCACAAATCTTATCACCGACAGCGTCCATGGCTGAACTCGGCGGGCCGAGAAAGGCTATGTTGTGATGGGATAATCCTTCCGGAAGCTTTGGATTTTCGCTGGCATGCCCCCAACCGGGCCACACGGCGTCGGCGCCACATCTGCGCGCAATTTTTACAATCAAATCGACATTTGCAAAGTTATGCACGTTTGAGCCGCCTTCTACGATGATGTATTCGTCCGCTAATCGAATATACTCCGCGTTCGTTCTTAAATCGTCCTCTGTCGCCATGCAAACCAAATGTAACACATCGTGCGATTTGAACGTCTCGTAAGCCCAGGAGCGTAAACTTCTGATTGCTTTCGTCGCACCAACTGTTATTGTTATTTTATACACAGAAGAGAGAGATAAAAAGAAATGTTATCAGTTGCGTCAAAATAATAATCATAATACACAGTGACCGCGTCTTTGACACAAAATGAACGCGTCCGTCGATTGTGATTTGAGGAAAGAGAGAGAACGAGAGAACGAGAGAACGAGAGAAACGAGAGAAAGAACGAGAGAAGAAAAAAAAAGGAAAAAAAAAGAAAATTGAAGAACGCACGTCCGTTGGATGCGATGAGCACCGTTCGAATCAAGCGATTCCCTCCTCGACTAAAGACATAGTTCTCAAACTCGGCGCTCGACATCGACACTGTTTCAATTGGATGGAAAGTTGTAAAAAGGAGGGTGAGTAACCGAGCGGTCAATACAAATTTCTAATGTTCTAAATTTGTGACACGGAAAAAGTTGGTTTTTATATCCAAGCCAGCGCTCGCGAGTGTGCGCGACGTCGTATCGCGAAAGAAATCCACATCGCGAATGCGATGGTTAAAAATATGAACGAAAGAGTGATGAGTATCGTATACACGCACTGTTTGAGAGTTTACTCGCGTCCAGTCGCACCGCTCCGCGCGACACTTTTTGATTTTCGCTCCGATAACGCTTGATTTTATGCGGTGTTTTTTTTCTGTTTTTCTGTTTTTTCCAAACTGCATAAAAGACGAACCAACTGACCACGACTCTCTCTCCTCCAGAGAAAAGAAGAGAAAAAGTAAAGAGCGCGCGGATGGAGCAAAAAGAGGAGCAGTTTTTAGAGTAAAGCAGTAAGGCGTACATGACTGTTGTTGTTCTCGTTCGTTCTTCTTCTTCTTTCACAGCTACTCAACTTCGCCGTCGTCAACCTCGTCATCTTCGTCGTAACCACCACCATCGTACTACGAAAACGATGACAACGACGACGAGAAAAACAAGCCTCTCAGCCTCGGGTGCGGGAGAAGCACAACACGGTGGTAAACTATTCATGGGAATGGATTTTGGAACATCCGGATGTCGCGTATCGCTCATCGACGAGCGCGGCGTGCAAAAGTTTGAAACCTCGGTGAAATACACGGATACTCGCGAGGCGAACAACAAAACGTCTTCTTCTTCTTCTTCGATGACGGCGATTTGGGAAGACGCGCTGTGGACGAGTCTCGAAAATATTCCTAGAGAAACGCGAGAGCGCATTGTATCCGTCGCTATCGACGGCACCTCCGGTACTGTTATCATTGTACATCCCGAGAGCGGCGAACCTTTGTATAAGGCCATGATGTACAATGAAAAGTTTGAAGTTGGCGCGCAATATCTCGCCTCGGAGAGTTGTCGAGTGCCAGACGGCCACGTCACGAGAAGTAGCACTTCTGCGTTAAGTAAACTCGCGCACTATTTCGCAAACGAACATCCAAAACCGAGTTCGTACAAGCTTTTGCATCACGCGGATTGGCTGAGTTATAAATTACACGAGAACATGGGCGTATCTGACTTCAACAACTCTTTAAAACTTGGATTCGATCCGGGCTCCGAAACCTATCCGCAATGGATGTTGGACTTGCCTTTTGCAGAAGCACTGCCAAAGACGATGTTACCTCCTGGTGCACGCATAGGAGTCGTTCAAAACCCTCGCGCGAAGGAATTCCTATCGAATCCTGAGTGCATCGTTTGTACGGGAACGACTGATTCAGTCGCCGCCTTCATAGCTTCGGGCGCGAATGAGCCCGGCGACGCGTGCACATCTCTCGGTTCCACGTTAGCCTGGAAACTTATTAGCGAAGCGCGCGTAGATGACGCTAGCGTTGGTATTTATTCTCACAAAATTGGAGACCAATATTGGTTGGTCGGTGGTGCGTGCAATACGGGAGGAAACATTTTGCGTGCTTTTTTCACCAACGACGAACTCCAATCGTTGACCGATACCATCGAGATGGAAAACATGTTCGAGTTGAATCTATTCGGTGTTCGGGACGCGGATTTTTTCAAAAGTAACGCCGGTGGTGATTTTGGCTTAGAAGTGAGCGATGCGGTGAAAAAATGCGAGAGTGAAAGAGAAACGTGCGAGAACGACGCCGTTTTTTTGTGCAAAATTTTCTCCTCGATTGCTAAGGCTGAAAAGAGGTGCTACGATAACGCAAACGCGATGGGAGCGTCTGAGAAATTGAAGAAAGTGTACACCTCTGGCGGCGGCGCAGCAAATGCGACGTGGTGTAAAATGAGAAGCTCTTGCTTGAGCATTGACAACAAGTCTGGTTCTACGATCGATGTCGTTGCGAGTGAATACACCGAGGCTTCCTACGGCACCGCGTTGCTCGCTAAAAAAGGTTATCATTCGCGATGATACGATAGTTTTTGTGGTATGAAAATTAGTGTATAGCAATACAACGTTCGTTTTTTACGCGATATCTTCTTCTTCGCGCGTGAACAACGCCTTTACACGTGCACAATCGCTCGATCGTTCGTTTTTTCCTCTAATCCTTAGGAAGAAGAGTTTCTTGCGCTCCTTCGGCGTCTTTCGGCGCGTCATTCTCCACGTCCACGTCTCCCCAAACTGAATCGCCAAACTCTTCTAAATTACACTCGTCTTTTGAGTAGTCTTCCCCGGGGATATCCGTCGTGTATATGTCTAACTTTTCTCTGAGCATCTTTATCTTTGAAATAGAGACGGAAAACTCTTCCACGCGTCCTTTATTGCCTTTGTACATGATCATATACGGCAACACTTTCACGCCAAGCGTCTTGCACATGTCTTTGTTCTCGTCAAAGTTTACTTTCAACAGGACCATCTTCCCGTCAAACTGTCGTCCCATTTTGCACAACTTCGGATACAGAGCTCGGCAAGCTCCGCACCACTTGGCGTAAACGTCCACGACGACCAGTTTATCTTGGTTATTGCACAATGCCTCTAAAAGTTCCGGCGTCCCGTTTATATCTATCATATTCGGCGAAGCATCCTTCAGCCACCACTCGTTCTTGGCATCTATTCTTCCCATGTTCATTTTTAACAACGAGCCGCGTCGAGTGAGATTACTACTGCAGCCGTTATTCGTGTTACACTTCATTCGTCTTCTTGCCACGTCTTTTTGTTTTTGTTTTTGTTGTTGATTATTATTATTATGTTGTTGTCCTCCCTTTAAGGTGCAGCGCGTTTGCATCAAAGTCTTTCTCGAATTTTTCCGCACTGGCGATGATGACGCAGGCTTGCCACCAATCAAGGCAATAGTTTGTGACACCGGTGCTGTCAACATATTCTTCTTCTTTTTCTTTACTTTGATGAGTGCGTCGTGTGTTTACGCGCGCTTTTATTCTTTTTCTTTTTCTTCTAGAAACTACTTCTTCCTCTTTGTCGTCTTCTTCTTCGTCGTCGTCGTGCGAGATTATTATACGGGAGAGAGCGATGAGAAAGCAAAAACCCAAAACAAAATTCACCCAAAACAAAAAAATTCTTGCTCTTCTGATAATCTGCCACAAAACAACAGACAATTAACAGAGAGAGAATTCAGACGTAATTGACGCGACAACCGCGCACAAGAAAGTTGTCCCGCTGCTGTGTGCGCGTGTGTATATCAAATCGTTTCGTAGCGAAGATATTTGAACGACAATGTCGTCGCATCGCGTTGCCTCGAGAGCGGCAGAACAGGACGACGGCGCTTTCGGAGGTGAAGAAGGAGAAGGGAATAATAAGACGCACGCGTTCGATCGAATTCGACGACACGCTGCTCACGCAAAAGACGAATCCGGGAAGGGCACGAAAAATGTCTCTCCAGAGTCGCCGTTGACGTTACAATCATTCCGAGGGGATGTAAACGATAACGTACGCTCTCACGTAGACCCCGCGGAGGAAGAGTACGAGCGCGCGAAGTACGAGGAAGAGGTTATTAAAGAGCGAATTAGAGACCGAGAATCGTACGAGAAAACGGGGAAAATAAAAAGCGTGGGGACTCCGAAAAAGTCCTCGCTGTACAGTCACGCCACGACGACGCAAAGAGGAGGAGGAAATGGAGGCGGACAAAGGATGAACGGAAATCAAATGACGCAAGAAGAGCTCGAAAAGCTGACGTTGGAAGATCTAGCCATCGATTCAGACCCGGAAGACGACGTGGAAAATAATAACGCGCACGGCAGCAGCAGATACAACAGAGGAAGCGTACGAAATGCGAGCGAGCTCGATATCTCTTCCGTGTTATCGGACGATAGACAAAGTCGAGACACGAGTAAACGCACTGGAACGAATTCGAGGCGCACCGATGGACGATCTGTCGGCGCCTCCTCGACGTCAAGGAAGCATAACACGAGAAAAGCGCTTCAACTCGCCCAAAAAGAAGCGTTAGCCATCGAGTCGGAACTGAAGAAAGAGGAAGACGAAAGAATAGCCGAACTCTCGAAAAGTACGGCAGAAGAAGACTACAAACTTTTACAAGCGGCAAAGGAGCGAAAGAAAGAAGCGTTGATTGCTCGAGAAAATAGAAAACATCGCGAAAGGTGGGGCTTATCAAAAGACGCACCGGTGACGACTTCTTCGAGGAACGTGGACTTTGCCGGTAACGAACAAAAGTTGGAGCCAGAATTTGAGCTCGCGTCGGATAATCCATTCGACACCTCCGGCGGTATGATTGATAGAATTTTAGCACAAAACAACGTCACGCCTACAGCGAGCACGCCGCCAACGCGTCGCATTCAACGACCTTCTACGGCAGCGGCAAACGAGGGGACCGTCGTCGAAGAAGAGAAAGATTGGTTCGTGCAGTTGCAAGAGTCATTGTTTGGGTGCTGCATAGCGGGTGGGCAGGGGTCGGGAAGAGAAGGAAAAACTCCAGAGCAGAAAGCAGCAAAGAAAGCAGCAGCAGCAGCAGCTCAGACGAGGAACGCCCCCAGATGAAGTTAAAAAGAAGAGGCAGGTTTTCGAGTTTTTTGTCATCATACGTAAACCTCGCCTGCCTTGGAGAGTACAAGAGAGATCAATGATTAATGAACGAATAAGTTGTGTATTGTACGATATTTCATGTGTAATTTTAACATTTTGTATTACATTTTTTGAATGCTCAGGTGACTTTGTGCGAAACTCGCGCTCATCATCCTCGCGACGAGACGTGAGCTGAACGCATGCTAAGTCCCGCGTAGTTTAACAAACCTCCTTCTCGTTCCTCTTTTCATAGTTTGCATCATGTTATTATTATTTTTATTATTATCAATCTTTATTATCAATCTTTATTATTATATACTGGTATGTAGTAGTGAGTTCTTTTCACTACAAAATTCCAATTTTTTCTCGATCGGTATTTCTACCATCTCTTTTTCCCAACCCCGCCGACTTGACGCAGGGCGATATATCACTCGTTCGTCTGTCCGGTAGCCGCAGCCGTCAGTGTCTTTAAAAGCGACCTCTCCTTTGAATAGCACTTCAAGCACAAATCCACGCCGACGGTCGTCTTCGACTTTGCCCATTGCGAGGTCTTCGTGGTTTTGCAATCGTTACAAACTTTATTAGCCATTGAATTGCGCTCCACTTTATAACACGAGTTACACAAGTCGACGCCGGGAGTTTTCTTGGATTTGTACCAACCCGCCATCGAACTCTTTCGCGAGGCGCACACGCCGCACTGTTTGTTGGAGAGCGACAACTTTTCTTTGTTGTAACAGTTGACACATAAATCCGCGCCGAGGATAACCTTCGACTTGATCCATTTAGACGAAGTCTTGTCAGATTTGCACAAATAACACGTTTTTGTAGTGAGCGCCAATTTTTCTCGAACATAACATCGCTGGCAGACAAACTTGCCCGGAAATCTCTTACTTTTCGACCACGCGATGGAGGTTTTCGAGGATCCACAGTCGTTGCATTCTCGATTTTGCACTTTCAGTAACTCTACATAGTAGCACTTATCGCACAAGTACGTGCCTTTGACGACTTTCGACCTGTACCAATCCGAGTGCGTCTGCGTCGTTTGACAGTCGTTGCAAATCCGATTACTGAGAACCAACCTCTCCTTTTTGTAGCACGACTGGCACATATCGTTTCCGACGAGGATTTTAGACTTGTACCAAGATCTTTTTTGGATGCCGGTGCAATCTGGCGTCGAGCACGTGCGAAGTGGTTTTTCCAAATCTCCGTCTTTCTCTGCCGCGATTTGGTGATCGTTGACGACTAAAACCAGACTGTCCCGCTCCTCCAAATTTTGTCCAAGAAATTGTTGTTGTTTTTCTCCCTCTCCTTGGTGGTGGTGTTGGAAGAGCGTTACGCTCGTGGACTTCGCCAGAGGTATTTGCGTTCCCATGGAGCTCTCTTCTTCGGCGATGCTGTTCTGCAACAGTAGCGCTTCCTGATCTCTTCTCGGCATCTTTTTTCTTTTTCTTACTACTAATAATAATAAGAAGAGGTTGCCTCTTTCCAACAAGAAAAGGAAAAAGCCGCGCGCTTCTTCTCGGGGAGGAGGAGATGGAAGAAGAAGACAAAGAACTGAAGAAGAAAGTGAGGAAGGTGGAGAGTAGTAGTAGTAGTAGTAGAAGAAGAAGAAGAAGAAGAAGAAGACGACGACGACGTAAATAAAGACGACGAGGACGACGGGAAGAGAGTAAGGTAAGCAAAACAAACCCTTCTCTGCTTTCTTCTCTTCTTTTTCTGTTTGTATGGATTCTGTCTGTGGAATTGATTTGTTTTCGTCCGAATTTTTCTTTTTGCCCTCAAAATAATCATCTTGCAGAAAAAGGGAAGCTTCTAGAGAAAAGAAGAGAAAAGAAGTACAAGAAAAGAAGAACACGCGCGCGATGAGTAGCGTCGTCGCGTTCCAATCGATGATATCTGGAAAGACGGGAGCGTCTCCGACGTCATCTATACGTCGGCGACGGCGGCGGTATCATCCATGCCAGCGCTTTTCACCAGTTCCTTCTTCTTCTTCTTCTTCTTCTTCTTCTTCTTCTCGTCCTGAGAAACAATTGGATGTCGTTGCACGAAGTACGAACCGAGATGAAGACGAGAGAGCTTTGAACGACGAAGACGTTCGGCGAGAAGAAGAAGTCGTGGTCGAAAGTGAACGATCAGACGTGGTGAATGGAGGAGAAAAGGATAACTCTGAAACGGAATCTTCGTCCTCAGCGACGGCTTTTAAATTTAGCGCGACGAAAAGTACCGGAACGAGAAACGAAGAAGAAGAGGAGGAGAAGGAAGAAGAAGAAAAAGAAGGAAAGAAGAAGGGGAAGATGGAAAACGAGCACACGAATAAGAGCGAGAAAATAAAAAACGCGTTGGTTCAGACGAAAACGTTCGCGCTCAATTTACCGTTCATATCGCACGTGCGGGTTTTCCTGGACCGCAAATCAAAGTGGGAGAAACTATACGGCGAGGCGAATGAAAAGTTTGCGGACCACAAAAAGCAAGACGAGTTGATGCTCGAACTGCATCGCTTCGGACGGGTCGAAGAAATTATCGAACGGTTTGAATCGAGAAAATACGCGAGTGGACCAAGAAGTGTGACCGCGTACATGGCTGCGTTGATATCATCACAAAGAATGGATAAATATTTCGAGCATCAAGGAGCAACTTCTTCTTCCTCGAAAACGACGTCGGAGCTTGAGGACAAAGACGAAAAAACGAAAGATGGAGAAGGCGACGCGAAGAGTGATTTGCCGTCTTCAACCATTCCAAAGCCCCCTCCGCATTTGACGAGATCTTCTACGGCGACAACTTACCAACCGATGGAGATTGGAGGAGACTCGCTGCCGCTGCTTTTGAAAGATTTGAGCGAACGCGCGGATCCGGATAAATCTTTGAAGATGGCCCGAACCGTTCGGTTTGGACGAGCGAGTACGCCCATCCACGTAGTCGTAGAAGGCGGCAACATCTCAAAAGTCGGGAAAGTCAAAGGTTTCTTTGGAAATATGTTTATGTTCGTTGGTGTCGTATCGTGCATTTCATGGACGGGTTCATATCTCCTTCGTCGCTACTTTGCTACCATGAAAATTACCACCGTAGTGACGTCCTCGCCTTCGTCTTCGTCGTCATCCTCGTTGGGCAAGTCGTCGTCTTCGTCGTCTTCATTGCATCCGCCGACGAGTTCAGGCAGCGGTGGTGTAAAGAAGGACGACGAGGAAAGTGACTCGGGCACTCCTTCCTTCGCTCCGAAACAATACGATAAAGATACGATGCCCGAGAAGAACAAGAAAACATTTAAAGACGTTCGCGGTTGCGACGAATGCAAAGGTGAATTGCAAGAAGTCGTCGAGTATCTTCGCAATCCGGATAAGTTCACGCGTCTCGGAGGAAAGTTACCGAAGGGCATTTTGCTCACAGGACCGCCGGGAACTGGTAAGACTTTGCTAGCCAGAGCGGTCGCGGGTGAGGCGGATGTTCCGTTTTTCTATCGCTCTGGCTCCGAGTTCGAAGAGATGTTCGTTGGCGTCGGATCAAAACGGGTGCGACAACTTTTTGCCGCCGCTAAGAAGAAAACTCCGTGCATCGTATTTATCGATGAAATTGACGCAGTAGGAACATCGCGCAAGTCGTGGGAATCACAGTCTGGGGGACGCAAAACGCTGAACCAGCTCCTCACCGAAATGGATGGATTCGAACAAAACGATGGTATCATCGTTCTGGCGGCGACCAACTTACCCGAGAGTTTGGATCCAGCGCTTACGCGACCTGGTAGGTTCGATAAAACCGTTCACGTGCCAAATCCAGACATCGGAGGACGCAGAGATATTCTCAAACACTACTTGGACGATAAACCTGTCGCGAAAGACGTCGATGTCGACGCGTTAGCTAGAGGAACTTCCGGATTATCCGGAGCCGAGTTGTCGAACCTCGTCAACATTGCGGCGGTGCGAGCGGCGGTGACGGATGAAACTTCAATCACGCTAAAAACGCTGGAATGGGCAAAAGATCGCATCTTGATGGGAACGGAAAGAAAATCCGCCGTACTGAGCGAGGAAAATAGAAAACTTACCGCGTATCACGAGGCTGGGCACGCCTTGGTTGCTCTAAAAACAAAAGGTGCGATGCCGGTGCACAAAGCGACGATTGTGCCAAGAGGTCAAGCGCTCGGTATGGTCACACAATTGCCGGACAAGGATGAAACTTCCATCTCTAGACGTCAGCTTTTGGCGCGATTAGATGTGTGCTTCGGCGGTCGAGTCGCAGAAGAAATCATTTTTGGCCAAGATGAGGTTACGACGGGCGCTCTCAACGATTTACAACAAGCAACGAGATTAGCGCATTACATGGTTTCAGAGGTTGGGATGAGCGACAAAGTTGGCGTACTGAACGTCGGAAACCTCCGTGGAAAGGAATCTAGAGGAGCTTCCACGCGACTGGAAGAATCCGTAGACGAGGAAGTCATTGCTTCTTTGAAGCAGTCACACACGCGAGTGACGAAGATGTTGAAACAAAACGAAAAAGATTTACGCAAGTTGGCAGAAGCATTGCTTCAAAAGGAAACGCTGACTGGAAGCGAAATGCGCGAAATTTTAGGAATGCCTGCGCAACAAAAGCCAGTCGAATTGGTTTCGCGATCGAAGGTCGAGGAAGAAGACGAATCATCGAGCGCTCCGAAAGGAGACGAAAAAGTTGACGAAAAGACCGATGCAGCGCCAGATGAAGACGACTTGATAATTGTCGTCGTGGGCGAAACTACGGAAAAATCGACTTCCATGCGGAATAAATAGAATACTGAGGTGATCTCATGCTATACAATTGCTTTTGAACGCTATAATACTGCTACAGTTTACTATCACTACCACTACTACTACTTACACATATGATGACGTTCATCACCAAGCATCATTTTCTCCTCTTCTTCTTTTCCTGTTTCGATTTTTCTCCTCTTTCATTCCATCCGTAGAACCTTTCATACAGCCACAATAAACCGTCACCTTTTACTTTGAATATGCCCCATGCCCCACCAATAAGAAAGTGTACTAATGTCGACTTCAGATTGCCACCCATGCTCTCGATGCGTCTTCCACTGGTCGTGATGACCCTATCCACTAAACGCACGCAGCTCGTCGTACTTTTTTTTTTAGAGCACCCGTATTTTTGCATTCGAACACATAAATCTGCATCTTCCATGATGGGCAAAGTCTCATCGTATCCGTCGACGGCTTCAAAATCATTTAGTCTACAGAATATACCTTGGTCGCCAAACAAAAGTTTCAATCCGAGCACGTATCTTTTCGGATATAAAATAGCCGTGTAGAAATCTGATTTGAAGACGTTGTGATAAGACATCGCCCAGTACGTTTTCTTATCAGTCGTGATGAGCGAAATAAACCCTCCCACGATAGCCTTTGCATCTCTCATTGTCTCATCAACTACATTCAAAATATCCGGAAAAGGTATCGTATCTGCGTGTAGAAACAAGACATTCTTCGGATGTGTTGAGAGAGCGTGGACGCCGGCGTTCATTTGTCGCGACCTACCTCGTTTGCCTCGCACTACTTTCGCGCCGTACTTCTCAGCTACTTTGGCACTATTGTCCGTGGAATCTCCCACGGCAACGACCACTTCGGATGGTTGCGGTCGCAACGCATGTATTTGTACGAGCAAAAGCTCTATATTTTCCTCTTCGTTCAACGCCGGAATGACAATCGCGCAGGCGCTCGTTTTCTTCTTCTCTCTTCGCTTTCGTTGTTGTTGTTGGTCGCCATCATTTTCTTCTGTATTATTAGCATCGTCGTACGACGGTTCGTGCAATTTATCGAGCGCAGATATCACGGCTTGTCTAAAAAGTAAAGCGAGGAGAAGAAACTTGAATAATCCGTTGAATCTATCGCTGTAATCATCGTTGTCGTCGTCGTCGTCCTCTCTTTTTTTATTACTTCCTCCGAACCAACTGCCTCCTCCTCCTTTTCCTCCTCCTCTTCCTCCTCCTTTGCTCAAATCGTTATTATCGTTGGTGCCATCGCCAATATCAACTATCACAGGTTCAAACGACGATGATGAAGATGCACCAGTCGATATCCTATCGCTCTTGCGTTCCATCGTCCTCTTCTTCTTTATCTTTCCATCAGCTGAAGAGAACAAAAAGGAAGTTTTTTTTCTAACAACCTCCTTCGTTCTTCCTTCGCGTCGTTGATGCTTTTGATGACTGACAAGGCATTGTCCGAGCGCTGATGCGACGGCCCGCGACAACGACATCGCGTCGTGCGTCTCTATTCCTATCCTTATCAATTCTCTCTTTCTCTCTTTCTCTCTCGCGAGAAACTTGAGACGAAAAAGCTCTCACGACCAAGTCCGTTTCCCGGTCGTTGAGATGATTTTATTTGTCGTCTTTCACGTCTTAAAATCATGAGGAGGAGAAAGACGAAAGAGCATCTTCACAAAAAAAGCACCAGTTTTCTTTCGCAGTTGTTTTTACTTGTGTTTCGATTGAAGAGATGTATACCTGTTGTGCTCATCACTCGTTCCGCGCGGCTCCTCGCTTTCTGCCGCCGCGCGTAAATAAGAGCAACGCTAAACGCAGAAACAAAGGGAGAAGAATATCGACGACGGCAAAGTTTGGTGAACCGAGAAACTTTGACGAAGACGGCGTCGGCGGCGGCGACGGCGACAGGGATTTTTATAACAACAACAACAGGCGCCAACAACATCAAAACAATTCTTCTTGGAGAGAAGATGGACGACGAACAATGAGGGGAGGAGACAGAGGAGCGCGAGAATTCGATGGCAGACGCAATGGGGACAGAGATTTCAGGAGAGATGACTTCGACAGAGGACGCGGAAGCGCGCGATTCGGAGGAGGAGGACGAGGAGGAGGACGCAGAGGAGGAAGAATCGGCGGCCGGGGAAGAGGTCGTTACGGGGAAGGACAACGAAGAGATAGAAATGAAAATTTTAGCAGCAATAACAGAAGCAACTCGAGGGAAGGAAATATAAACCCATTCAAAGTTATGGTAGGCAACCTCTCCTACAGCACGACAGACGAGAGCTTAGGTCGAGCTATGGAACGTTTTGGCTACGTCGCAAACGCTCGCGTCGTCTTGGACAGAGAAACCGGCCAATCGAGAGGCTTTGGTTTCGTAACTTTTGAAGACGAGACATCCTGCGCGGAATGCGTAGAAATTGGACCAGGGATGCGAATAGACGACCGCGAAGTTAAAGTAGAAGCGTCAATTGACAAGAATTACGTCCCAACACCTTCGTTTTCAAGCGCTACCAATTCTCAGCGCAGGTATAACAATTTTGACGGCGACGACGACGACGAAGAAGAAGAAGAAGAAGAAGATGACAAGAATCATGCACACAACGACAGGTTCTCGGCACCCGCGATGATGCGTGTTCTCGATCGACCGTCGCCTTCGTTCCTCAATAGTGCTCGAGAAACGAGAAACCGAGGAGGTTTTGCCGCCGATGACGCCGACGACGCCGACGAAGAAAGGTCCGCCAATACCAACGCAATGTCCGAGGATGAATTTGAAGATTGGGTGCTAGAAGGATTAGAAGACGATCTTGTAGACTCAAGGCGACAAAATAGATCAGATAATGGGCCGTACGGTGACCAAAACGATGAGGCGCGAGAATATGTGCCCACATTACTCGCTAAATACGTCGAAGATGATTTTGAGCCAGAAATGTTTGTTCGAGAGCCGGACGACCCGGATGAGTATTTTTTCTACTCCGGTGCAAAGTTCAAAGATATTGGAGCTTCAGAATTGATCGTCAATGCTCTCGAAAGCCGCATGAACATTTCACGTCCTTCACACATACAAGCGCAAAGTTTCAAGATACTCCTTCACGATCATAGTGACTCCTACGATGAGGAGAGCTCTGTCGCAAATGACGATGAAGGTGCGAATCATGTTCTACTCGCCGACCAAGCAGGGAGTGGTAAAACGTTGAGCTACTTATTACCACTTCTTCAAAGGTTAGAGCGGCTCGAACGAGATTCTGGAATGAGTGTTTCGAAGCGTCCACGCGCGCTCGTTTTAGTTCCAACTTCGGAATTGGCGAGACAAGTAACTGAAGTTGTCAAAGAACTTTCGAAAGGTGGCGTCCGAACGAGATCGATGATTGCGACTGGTGGTGCTTCTGATAGAACAAAAATTAACCGCGCAGAACAATCAACTCGCGATTTGACCGCGAAGTTTACGTTGACGCAAACAAAAACTTTAAAGAGTGGCGTTGACATCGTAATTGGAACTCCAGGACGCATTCGGTACTTGTGTGAAACGGGTAGAATGGAGTTGGATGATTTAGATAGCATTATTTTGGATGAATGCGATGTACTACTGGGAGATGCGTTTGAATTCGCGTCTCAAATCAAACCGATTAAAGATCTTGCCAATCCAACAAGTACGCGATTCGTGTTGGTAACGGCAACGATTCCCGATCAAGTCTTGCGCGAACTTAAGCAGTTCTTTTACCCGCAAGATATTCGCGTTATTCAGGGACCAGGATTACATCGCCCGTCTGCGGGTACGCTAGAGCGGCTCGTCGACTGCTCTGGTGGTGACGTCTCGGACGAACAAAGCGGGTTTTATCGTAAATATGCCGCGCTCATGAAAATTTTGAGGGACGACATACTCCCGTCTACCGCTGGAACTACTGCTAAAACGAGCAAGAAGAAATCGGCGTCGCGAACGTTACTGTTTTGCAATAAGATTGAAACCTGCCGTAAGTTGGAAAATCTACTCATCCGAAGCGACCCAGACGGTGCCAGTTACAAAGTGCTACCCTATCACGCCGCGTTGAGCCGCGAGAAAAGGGACGAGAATCTACGCAAATTTCTCGGGCGAAGAAGTTCGAGCGAAAAACAGCGAGGCGAGTTTACCGTCGACGACGACGACTCAACGCCGCAATTATTAATTTGTACAGACAGAGCTTCTCGAGGATTAGACGGTAAAAAAATTAAGCACGTGGTATTGTTTGATTTCCCGCGCGATCCATCAGAGTACGTCAGGCGCGTTGGAAGAACTGCTCGCGGCGCGTTGGGAACTGGGACAGTGACGGCACTCGTAATAGGGAGACAATTAAAGTTGGCCAGAGAAATCATGCGACGAAACTCCAGAGGCGATCCGGTTGAAGGTACGCCTACTACGACATGAACGAGTGAATATCCGTCACAGGGACTGATGATATCCGGAGAGTGTTCGAGCGTTTCATGTACATAATAATTCGAATACAAGTTTGTTTTTCTTAAAAATCCCTCTCTGGTACTCTTTTATTATGTGAGTGGTTTCATATTGAATCCATAATCCATCCTCGTTTCATCGAAACGTTTTTTTTTCGTTTTGATTTTTATTTCTTGGTCCACATCCAATACGGATTCATGCACCCTTCTTTGCACACGGGCATGCAGTTACACACGGCTTTATACGCCAGATTGCGATAAACGGCGTCTCCGGCGCCATCGTTCATATTTTTGCGCATGTGATACTCCCTACGCGATGAAAAAGGAGAAGAGAATTTGAGAATGAGTGAAGAAAATATGGAATTGCCCTTTTGCATTTGACAGCAGGGAAAAAAGGAAAAAGAAAAGCGCGCGCACCAGTGGTCTTCCTTGATTTCTTCGTCAGCCGCGGCTTCAAAAATGTCGGGTCCTTGGTTGTATTCTTCGTCGTCGCTTTCGCTTTCTGAGTCGGACGTCATGGCGAATTGGATTTTGATGTATCGATTATTTGTGTAATAATAATAATTCTGAAGAATAGAAAAAAAACGCTTGCTTTGTGTTTTTTCCCTTCGCTGATGAGATCAAAAATCTCTTTCTCAAAACAAAAACACACTTCAAAAGTTCGCGCGCGTTTAAAGTCTTCACACAGCATCGTCGTTATCATCATCGTCCTCTTTATATTGCTCCTCTGATACGGCACTTTTTATTTTCAAATCAAAAAAATGATTGGTTATGATGATACAAACGATCGTCGAGTGGGGCTCCCTAGAGGTCCGGAAGTGTTTGGAGCAACGGAAATAGATGACGAACGAGATCAGTTAAAGAATAAGATTTTGGAGTTTGAGAAGCGAATAGACAAAAACAATAAAGAACACGTTGATATGCTGGAAAAAATGCGGTTGGAAACGAGAGAACTCGAACGCTTGAGAGGCGTTTGGTCAGAGAGGGGATTACCGGGTGTCTCTCGCGATTGGAACGTTCAAGAGGCAAAAACCAAGACAGAACCACCTCACATGCGGTTGGAATATAGAGAGTACATCGATTACAAAGAAGTTGAAAGGAAACGCGAGAGTAGTGGGCCAGATCGGCATTTGGTTACAAAAATGACGAAACGCGAAGGCGTAGACGATGTTCTTGCCAGAGCTTTACCGTCGACTGTATCAAAGTCTCATGGCGATTCTTCTTCTTCCCCTTCTTCTGCGCTGAAATCAAAATCGAAAAAATAATAGTAAACGAAAACACCGGCCGCGCCTCTTTCGACTCTTAATATACTAATATAAATACAATTAATTTTACTCAACTATTTGAAAAATCTCCCGTGCTAGCTCTATATGAAATTGCGGGTTTGACGTTTGCGTTATAGCGCCGCACAACGTTGCCAATAGAGATACTGAAAGAGTCGCGTAAAGCAACTGGAATTCAGACTCCTCGATTTCTCGGTTCACTTCTCCTCTATGACACAAAACATAAAATCTAAAAGCAAATATAAATGCGAATGTTGTTGGTAAGCGAATCAGTAAAGGTGGAGTTGCAGCTAAATTGAGCAAATTGGCGTGCAAACTAAACGCATCACCAAAGGCCTGCGCTGGCGCGTATAATAGCATCGTCAAGCAGACTTTTTCTAGAGCTTTCATCGTCGGCGTCTTTGGTCCCTTCTCGACGACTGGATAGTCATCCTCTGACAGTTCGTACGCACCTAGCATTGCAGAAAATCCAATCCAGGTAAAATTCCACGCCGTGGCTGAAATCATAGAAGCAATGCTATTTGGTGTGGGTGATTCGATAGGTGCCAGCCAGCCAGGAAAGTCGGGAGAGATGGATACTTGAACAGCTCGTGATATCAGCTCCAGAATCCATAAAAGACTCATCTCGCCAAGAATCAACTGAACATCAGTCACGCGTATATCCAATCTAATGTCGTCGTTGTTGGTGATGGTGTTTTTGTTTTTGCTGTTTTTGTTTGTTGTTGTTTTCGTTCGTTCGTCGTTCTCTTCATTATTACCGCTGCACCTGAGTAACTGTCTCGTCGCACACGTTTTCATTTTCTTTAGCTTTCTCGCAGCGCGAAAAGAAGAAGAAAAAGAAGAAGAAGAAGAAGAAGAACAGTAGCGACAGGTCTGACTTTGCAACGCTTTCAACGGCGACATCATCGTCATCGTCATCGTCATCATTTTTTTCGTGTGTTCTCCACCGCTAATATTAACAACACCACTTTCATCATCATCTTTTATGAAGACGAAGGACGAGAAGTAAAATTTCTCCTGCATGCTTGTTGTTTGTTTTTTTTCCTTCTTCCTCCTCTGTCTGTCCGACGTACTTCCCGCACACAAAAAGTCACACACGATGTCAGTCACAGACGATGCGACGATGATGGATGCGTCGGAGAAAGAAGGACTTCAACATCATTCATCGCCTTCTTCCTCATCCCTACCCTCGACTGAAGTCTTTAATTACGTCGTCACCGCGCATAAACCGACGGCTGTATCCTATTCATGCGTGGGACATTTCACGCATTTGGAGAGACAAAATTTGATAGTTGCACGATCCAATCGGATTGAGATTTACCTCTTGACCGAAGAAGGATTAGAACCAGTTCTGGAGACGACGGTTTATGGACGCATCGCTATGCTTAAGCTGTGCGAAGGAAGAAAAAATGGTGACAGAGAAAACATACCAGGTCGTCTCGTCGTCGTTACGGAAGACCGATACTCGCTCGCCGTTTTGTCGTACGATGCGGCAACCAACACGCTTCGAACGGTTTCGAGTGGCGATGTTTCCGATTTGACTGGACGACCAGTCGAACACGGCATGCTCGGCGATATCGATCGAAATGCCAGGGTTATCGCTTTACACATTTACGATGGTTTAATAAAATTTATTCCGTTCGATGAGAACGGAAACTTGTTACAAGCGTTCAACGCCAACCTGAACGAACTCAAAGTTTTGGATTTCGTTTTTCTTCCGTCGACGTCATCGTCGACATCTGGGATCGCAATAGACGCGAGTGAATACGGTAATAATAATAATAATAATAACGGCAACGCATCGGACATGAATATAACATCGTCGAACGTTTCGAGCTTGACGAGGAGTATCAATCGGGAAAACGCTGGGGGCGGCGGTTTGAGTTCAATGCCAGTCATAGCGGTTTTACATAAAGACGTGAAGGACGAACGGCACGTCTCGACTTATCGCGTAAACTTACGTGATAGAGATTTAGAACCAGGTCCATTTGAACAGCGCGAAGTTGAAATAGGCTCAAAGAAACTGCTTGCTTTATCCTCTCCCATTGGAGGTTGCGTGGTCGTTGGCGAAGAAACGATTGCGTATTTAAATGAACCCGCGGGAACGATGGATGACCACGAAAACAACAACAACAAGAATAACAACACCGCAACGAAGAATGCTACAAGTACGTTGAGCAATAATGCAAACAGTAATGTCATGTTTCGCGGCGAGAACAAGTCGTCTACGTCGGCTTTAGTACGAGCTATTACTACTCCAGATTTGCTCATGTTTTCTTCAGCGTGTCTGATTCCTTCGGACGAGAATGTTTCGAACCAGCTCGTCGATAGATTTCTAATCGCGGACGAAGACGGCGATTTGTACCTGTTGATGCTGAGCAAAGGCACGACATCGACGATGAGCACTTCCATTGTTTCGAAGTTGACGATAGAAAGGTTAGGTAAAACGTCCTCGGCATCTGCAATGAGTTATCTCGACAACAGTGTGGTTTTCATTGGAAGCGCGTATGGAGATTCCCAAATAATTAAACTGCACACGGAACAAGTCAATACCATGATGTCAGCTTCGAACGAACTACCAAGCTACGTCGAAGTTTTGGAGGAGTTTACCAATCTTGGTCCTATCGTAGACTTTTGCGTCATGGATTTAGAGCGTCACGGTCAAGGTCAACTCGTCACGTGTTCGGGGGTAGGCACGAGCGGATCTTTACGCGTTATTCGGAATGGAATCGGAATCCGAGAACAGGCTCAGATTTCACTCTCAGGGATTAAAGGTCTCTACTCGTGCAAGCGGGACGAAACGATGCCTTTGGATTCCTATTTGATTGTGTCGTTCATCGCGGAAACGCGGATATTAGCAATAAACGATAACGACGAGTTGGAAGAGGCAGTGTTCCCAGGATTTGACGCATCTTCCCAAACGATTGAATGTGCAAATATTTCTGGAAATGTGATCTGTCAAGTCACAAGTAAAGGCGTTTACGTTTGCGATGCTTCGTCGGGAGAACTTGTCGCTTCATGGGTGCCGTCTGACGAGAGTCCTATAACTGCCAGTTCAGCGTCAGAGAATACCATAGCCGTCGCCACTGTCGGTGGTAATCTTCATTACCTTTCTTTTCAAGGTGGGAAGATTTCAGAGACTGGAAAAATGACTTTCGATGCTGAAATATCTTGCATCGATAAAACGCAGTGCGGCGATCGTAACGTCTGTGCGGTTGGATTGTGGAGCACGAAGGTTTTGCTGGTCGAATTAGGATCGGGGATGAAAGTCTGTCACACAGAAAATTTATCTCTCGATGTCGTTCCAAGGTCGACGTTATTTTGCTTCTTCGAAGATACAATCTATTTACTCACCGGTCTCGGTGACGGGCACTTAATAACAAACGTCGTCGATTCTTCGAGCTCAGCCGGAGGATTTGCGTTGAGTGATCGAAAATCTGTTTCCCTTGGCACGCAACCGGTTACTCTGAAATTATTCAAGTCTCAGCATTCAATGCATGTCTTCGCGGGATCGGATCGGCCGACGATTATATATTCCAACAGTAAGAAGCTCGTCTACTCAAACGTGAACTTGAACGAGGTTTTGCACGTGGCACCGTTTAATTGTGACGCTTTTCCGGATGCGCTAGCTTTAGCCAGCGGCGAACATTTGACGATTGGTGCCGTCGATGATATTCAGAAATTGCACATTCGTACGGTTCCGCTGCGCGAACAACCTCGTAGAATTGCGCATCAACCGGAAACAAAAACTTTAGCGGTGCTTACCATGAAAGAGAGCGATGTTCCTGGGCAAGAAGAAGAGTTTTTCGTGCGATTATTCGACGATAAAACTTTTGAAACTTTGGCAAAATATCCCCTCGAACCGAACGAGAACGATGCAAGTATTATTTCGTGTTCTTTCGACGGGGACGACGATATATATTTCGTTGTCGGAACGGCTTTTGCGGACCCTCATTCGGAGCCTGAATCTTCTCGAGGACGCATACTAGTTTTCAAAGTTTCGAACACATCGTCGAGTGGCGGTGGAAACGCTGTTGTCAACGGGAATGACCACGGCGACGGCCGCGCTTCCGCGTCCTCGTCTGTGCTTCAAAAGAGTCTCACGCTCGTCTGTGAAAAAGAAACCCGGGGTGCGGTGTACAATTTGAATGCCTTTTGCGGTAAGCTACTCGCCGGTATCAATTCTCTGGTGAAATTATTCAACTGGGGCGTTTCCAAAGAAAATAAACGCGAGTTAGTGCACGAGTGTTCTCACATGGGACACATCATCGCACTCAAGGTTGAAACGAAAGATAATTTGATCGTCGTTGGTGATTTGATGAAGTCGATAACGCTGCTGCAGTATCAGCGAGAATCCGGCAGGATTGAAGAAGTCGCGCACGATTTTAGCTCGAATTGGATGACGGCGGTCGAGATTTTAGACGATAACACATATCTCGGAGCTGAATCTAGTTACAACTTGTTTACCGTTCAGCGGAACGCGGACGCAGACACAGAAGATAAACGCGGGACGCTAGAGCTTTGCGGCGCCTTCCACTTGGGAGATTCCGTGAATAGATTCAGACGCGGTAGTCTGGTCATGCGCATGCCAGATCTAAGCGACGATACGAGCTCCTTGTCTGAAATCTCCACTTGGCTATTTGGCACGATCTCTGGTGGTTTAGGCGTCGTTGCGACTTTACCGAAACGCGATTTCATGTTACTTAACAAAGTTCAAGAAGCCATGCAAAAGGTAGTTACCGGAGTGGGAAACTTTAGTCACTCTGACTTCAGAAGTTTTCACAACGTGCAGCGAAGCGTAGAGATGCGAAACTTCATCGACGGTGATTTGGTCGAAATCTTCTTAGATCTATCCAAAGAAGACCAAGTCGCGGTGTCTGAACTGTCTGGAGTTTCGAATTCCGAGGACTTGGTAAAGAAGATTGAAGAAATTTCTCGTCTCACGCACTAAAGAAGAGGAAGACGAAGTAGAAAAGTACTGTACTCATTTGTAAAAAGAATTCAATAAAAACACAAGCTACTACTTCGCCATCCAATAAATTAAGACTAATGCCGAGCATATGGCACACACGGCGCTGAGAACAATCGCATCCTTGTTCTTTTTTCTCTTGATAGCTACAAGTAAATTGTTCACCACCGGGAATTTACTCCCCGCCGTGGCGAGCGCGCTAATCGTGTTATTGAAAATTCCCCTCTGCTCGTACAACGCGCTCGCCGTATTTTGTGCAACGCCAATCGCATCGTCTACTGCGATTGATGAGCTCAAGATTGAGTTTCTCTCTCGCATTGCTGCGGAAGAGTTACTCTCATCCCCTCCTCCTAAAGCGCCGTTACTTCCCCGGTGTCTTCCCTGTAACAACGAAGCGTGTTCTCGCTCTTGCTCTATGTAATCTTTCATTCGTCTGAACTCGTGATTGAACTCTTTCGCAACGTCTCTATGTCTCGCTAACGTGTGCGTTCGAGTATCCGAAGAAGCGTTCGCTCCGCTATGAATGGATGATGCCAAAGCTCTGGTCACGTCTGACAAACGCGTTAACAACGCCTCGATCTCTCCTTCTTTCGATGCGATGACATCAAAGTTTCCCTCAATTTTGTTCGTCGCCGTGTTGGGGTACTGATTATACCCACCACTACCACTCATACCGCCACCGCTAGACGTCGACGTTGTCGCGTTGTTGGTACCAACCCCGGCAAGTTTTGAAAGCGAAGCGAGGTTCGCATCAATTTCATTCTCCAATTTCCTCGCCTCTTTTCTCAACTCTTCCCACGCCGTCGAAGGAACTTTCATCTGTCCGTCGCGATACAAATGTTGTTGTTGCTGCTGTTGTTGTTGTTCTTTTCCTTCTTTTTCTTTCTCTCCTCCGATTCCTCGAAAATGCTGATTTTGCATGTATGCACTTTCTCGGACGAAGAACACACTTTGCGCGTGCAATAATTGTGCAGGTCGGTTTGAGAAACTTTTTGGCAAAAAGGAAGAAAATTTAGAAAAAGAAGAAGAAAAAGAACACGAAGACGAGGACGAAGAAGAAGGAGAAAAAGTGTGTTCGGATGCGAGGGAAAGAACGAGAGGAAAATAAGGGAAATAATGGAAGGCGAGGAGTTTGAGCATCGCGACATTCAAGCAAATACCAAAAGATAAAATTTACACTCTACTATTAGCTTCGCGATCCTCTCTATTTTTTGTTTCTTTCGAATGTTTACGTCAAAATGCTTTAATTAAAGAATGAACAAGAAATTTACATTTAATGCATCATTCCGCTTAGGCGATGACCATCTTGATGGCGTGGATCGTGGCGTTGTCGACCTTGATGTCGTTCTTCTTGTACGGGAAGTCAGCCGGGACGATCTTCTTGCCAGTGATGGTTTCGAATTCCTTGCCCGCAGCCATGTCCGCCTTGGTAACCGTGCCCTTAACGACGTGGTTCTTGCAGATGTCACCCAAGCCATCCATCTTCACAAATTCCATTCTGGTAACACCCTTGGACTTGATGAAGTCCCCGAAGGCATCGTCATCGGCGGCGAAGACCGTGATCGGGCCTTCTTGCGTGAAGACGTCTTCCTCGCCGGCGGCGGAGATGGCGGAACCCATCATGGAGTAAGACGCGGCCTTGCAGATCATACCTAGATAAGAGAGTAACAATTAGTACTAATTTTTACGATTATTATAATAAAGTCCGTACCGAAGGCATCGTTGTTGAAGGATCGGCCCCCTTCTTCACCACCTGTTGTTGTTATAGTTTTGTAAAGAGATTTTTGTGGTCAGTGGATTTGACACCTTAAATATTGATATCTTTTTTCGGAGAGGAGAAAGAGGACGATCCCGAGAGCTCTCTCTCTTCTTCCCTCCTTCTTAAAGGTTGTGCGCTCTCTTTGGATATCAAAGACAGGGCAGAACCAAAGAAGAAGTCAAAGAAGAAGAAGAAGACAAAGAAGGAGAAGATCCAACACGCTTTCGAATCCTTCTTCAATCGAAGGAAGCAGACGATCTCTCCTTTTCTTCACGCGCGGGAAAAAAACAGATAAAATCCATCTCTCTCTTCTTCTTTATCCATCGAGAGACAAAATTTGTGGATTAGTTCTCTTCTTCCTTGAAAAATTGTTCTCTCCTCTAAAGCGTACCTTTGCCGTGGGCAATCTTCGCCGAGACGACGGTGGATCGTTGTTGCTTGTTGGCGACAACTTTGGAGACGACCTTGGCGCCGGCGATTTGGGATTGTAAAGCGAACATTGTGTGTGTGTGTGTGTGTGTTTGTATGCGTTAAAAAGTGAAGCTTGCGTTGGGTGAGGTGGAGGAAAGTTCCACGTCACTCAACTCAAAAAGCTCCGACCCAAACTCCTTTTCCCTCCCAAAATTTTTTGTCTCTTCATCAAACAACAGAAAGAGTCCAAGAACTCTTCAAAGTTCAGTCTATCGTCAAAAAAAGTAAAAGAGCAGAAGAAAGAAAGAGGAAGAAAGTGTGTTTGTTTGTTTTGTTTGTTTGTTGTCTCCCACCACCACCGTCACCTTCACCACCACCAACACCTTACCACCGGAACCAAACGCTATTCTAACCTAACAGCAAATACATGGCGGCAACGTCGCATTTTCGCACGCCTTTCAATGGCTACAGCGTTAAATTCTCGCCGTTCTTTGCCGATCGCATAGCGGTATCTGCGTCGCAAAACTTTGGCATCGTCGGGAACGGCCATCAGTACGTTTTGAGAAGAGAGTTGAACGCGCTCAATAACAACAACACGAATAACAACAACAACAATTTTCCTCACTCTGGACCGGCGACGCTTCCGCTAGTAGAGGAGGCGAGATTTGAAACCGCAGATGGGATATTCGATTGCGCGTGGTCGGAAGAATCGGAGAACGTGTTAGTCTCCGCCTCTGGCGATGGGTCCGCAAAACTCTGGGACGTATCTCGCCCACCGTTTCAAAATCCTTTGCGTTCGTTCAACGAACACGAGGCGGAAATTTATACCGTTTCTTGGAACCCGACGAGAAAAGACGTGTTTTTAACCGCGAGTTGGGACGATACTATTAAGCTTTGGAATCCGAGAGAGAATGCGCACACGCACGGCTCGTTGAAAACATTTAGAGAACACACGTATTGCGTGTACGCCGCGGAGTGGTCGCCGCACCACGCGGACGTTTTCGCCTCTGTTTCCGGTGATTGTACACTAAAAATTTGGGACTGCAGGAAAAATCACTCGACGCTATCCATACCCGCGCATGATTTTGAAGTTTTGTGCGTGGATTGGAATAAATATAACGATTGCGTCGTCGCAACGGGATCGGTCGATCGAACGGTGAAACTGTGGGACATTCGAAATCCAAAGAAGGAACTTTCTGTTTTGAGAGGTCACGGTTACGCCGTGAGACGAGTAAAAATGGATCCATTCGACGAAGATATATGTTACACCGCGAGTTACGATATGACTGTAGCAATGTGGAATTGGAAAATTAGCAACACAACTAGCATTAGTAATACTTTAGGATTAGGAGAAGGAGGAGAAAGAGGCGTTCAGCCTTCGCCGCTTTTGCGGCAGTGGCGCCACCACACCGAATTTGCGGTTGGTTTAGACGTGAGTGTTTTGAATAGAGGAGAGTTAGCGAGCTGCGGTTGGGATTCATCCGTTCAAGTGTTTAGCAATCACGGACCGGATCCGCTTCCCATTCTTTAAAGATGTTTACGTAGATACTTAAGTACTGGTAGTTTTTAAATTAATATTAAAAGAATGATTTGAACGATGAACAATTTTTTAGCTGGAGAAGTTTGACTCTCCCGGACACTTGCACCCAGATTGTTGAATGATGGCATTGGCGGCGTAGTTACCACCCTTGCAGCAATCCGCTAGTTCCTTACCGTGTACAAACTGGGACAAGAACCCGCCGACGAACGCGTCTCCCGCGCCGTTCGTATCGACCAAGTCTTCTTTGGCTAGTTTGATGACGTCGTATTTCGTGACCTTGCCGTCTTTGGCGACAATAGTAGCGTCCGCACCTTGCGTGAACACGACCGTTCTCGTGCAGTGGTCGCTCGCTTTCGGCATTTGACTGATTTTCAACGCAATCTCGGCAACGTCCGTGACGCCTTCCCACTTTTGAGATTCCGCAAAGGTGACCGCTTCGGATTCGTTTCCAAACAACACGTCAACATACGGTAAAGTGTTCATCATTGCCTCCAAAAACGGCGGCACTTGCATTAGGAACGGTGCAGACAAGTTCATCATGTAACATTTCTTGTTTTCCGCGGAGTGCTTGGCCACCGCCATCATGGATTCTGGTGACACCGTCAAGAAAAAGCCGGCGCTGTAATAAAACTTGGCGTCTTCAACAATCTTCCAGTTTTCTGCTTCTTGCAAGTGCTCGAACTTGTAGTTGTTCGCCGCGTTCAACGCGGCAATCAAAGATCGCTCGCCGTCTTTCACTAAAACCCCACACGTCCCCGTTGGCGTCGCTTTGTCGATCATGTACTTTGTCGTCACGCCGTCCGCTTGGCACGCTTTCGTCATCTGGGTGCCAAAATCATCCTCACCGACGCATCCGATAAAGGTCGTCGCGCCGCTCGTCTTCAACATCCACTGGCACACGCGAATAGAGTTTTGCGTGGCACCACCGGCGATGTATTCCACCGGATACTTCTCCACCATTTCTTTGTACAACGGATTGTGCTTTTCCTCGGCTAAGATGGCGTTATTCAGTTTTAACTCGTACTTGTCCAAAATGTCCTGTTCGACGACGGCGGAGATATCTAAAAGGGGATTACCCATGCCCAATAAAATACTCATTTTTTGTCGTTGTGTTGATTAATTATGTGTGAAAGAATATGAAGAATATATTGTTAATGTTGTTCGTGATACTGTGTGGTAATGTTCTCGTATCTGTGTTGACGAGCGCGCAGCAAACGTGAGTACTTTTAGTGACGACGATGAGTTTTCTTTTTCTTTTTCTTTTTTGTGTTCTTTGTGTGTGGCTGTGATTAGAGCAAGAACACTTTTTTCAGTCGTCAGAGCATTGTGTGTTCAACAACTGAAGAGAGAGAGGAAAACATCATCATCATCATCATCATCATCATCACAATTAATAAAATAATTTAAAAACGAGAAGAGTCTGCGACGCGATATGCCACCACACCCGTCCAAAGAGGAAAACGACGACGGTGCTCTTCCACTACCACCACCACCACCTCCTCCTCCACCTCCTGAAGAGGACGCGCCGGCGTTGCGCTTCGGTACCGGGTTGAACAACAACAACAACAACAACAACACGAATTTTAACAACAACAACAACAACAACGAAAAAGAAGAAAACAAAGCGAAAAAATTGTCCGAAGATGGTTCTTGGCAGTGCGACTCGTGTTCAAACACAAACTTCGCGTGGAGGAAAACCTGTAAACGATGCGATTTACCGAAATCTCAAAAAGTGAAAGACGAGGAGAAGAAAGCCGCGGCGGGATGGTTGTTAGACGGCGTGGACGATCCGACCAACAATCGAATTTTCGTCAAAGGATTCGACCCAGAGACGACGACTTCGGACGATTTGAGAGAGTTATTCGGCGGCATCGGGATGATTTCGAGAGTACGTCAACGCACGGGATTTCCCGATCAGTGGCCTTGGGCGGTAAAGATATACTCAGACGAGTCCACGGGAAAGAACAAAGACGAGTGCACGATTACCTACGACGATCCAATGGCTGCGCAGTCCGCGCCCGGGTTTTACGACGGATACGACTTCAAAGGGAAGAAGATTAGCGTTTCCTTAGCGACGAAGAAGAAAAGAGAAGAGGATGATTTTAGTAGAGATAACAACAATAATAATAACAATAACTACGACGGTGGTAGAGGTCATAACAGTTATGGTGCGAGAGGTTCCTATGGCGGCGGTGGCGGTCGGGGTCGTGGAGGACGAGGCGGCGACGGATGTCGGATCTGTGGTCGATCCGGGCACTTTGCGCGCGAATGCCCGGATAATCGAGGCGGCGGCGGTCGAGGTGGAGGCTATGGAAATTACAACAGAGGTGGTGGTGGAGGACATTATCGTCGCGACCGGCCGTATTAAATCAGAGATTCATTGTTAGAAGAAATTAATTTCCAAGTATATTTTTACATTACATGCGTGATTCTATTTGTAGTGTGCGTTGTTAGTATTATTGAAGGCTTTTTATACACCCAAAACGCGTTGTTGATACCTAATCCAACTCAAATATCTTCAAGTTACCGCGAGAATTGGACGCTAACAGTCGCTGACCATCAGGAGACCACGCGACGCTCGTGACGAACGCGCCCTTGTCGTTCGTGAGAACGGGTTTGATGCCGCCGCATAAACCAGCCGTGGGACCTCCCTCTCTCAATCCACAACCAGGAGTCATTCGCATGAACGAGTGTCCCGCAACCGGTAGCGGTGCAAACTTTGCGTACATTCGAACCGTATTATCTTCAGAGCCGCAAGCGATTCTACCATCACTCGTGACGCTGAGACCGACAAAATTTTTCTCGTTCACGTGTCCGGTGTACGTGCGAAGACAAACACCTCGCGATCCTTTCACGTCCCATAGTCTGAGCAAAGAGTCCGTGGATGCCGAAACAAGCTCATTACCCATCCATCTCACATACGATACTGCTTTCTTGTGCGTTTCCAAAGTCAACATCGGCATCACCGCGTTTCGAAGATCGTAAACGTGTACTTTGTGATCTGCTGAGCCGACTGCGATCAGATTTGAGTCCATGCGAGAAGAGTTCACCGAACATATGTTTGCTTGATTCGGATCATTAATCACCATGCACTCTCGCCTTTGCGTGATTGACCAGACTCGAGTTGTGCCATCGTCCGAAGCTGATAACAGACGAGTTGGATCGATCGGAGAAAACTCAGTCGACCAAACCCGTTTGGTATGATTCTTCAATCGCATGGTTTCCATGCCTTTCTGGACGTCCCAGATTTGCATCGCGCCGTCATACGTCGCAGATGCCATAACCGGCTTCACGTACGGATTGAAACTGATTGACGACAACTTTGAGCTCGTGGAAAGTTCAATGGCTGGACAATGCACGGCGTTGCCCAACTGCATGACGGAGGCAACCTCGTAAATACACAGCCGCTTCGAAATACCCGCGGTAGCGAACAAGTCGCCGTCGCGATTCCACGCGGTAGAACACACCATATCGCTCGAACCACCGACTAAATCTCCGCACCCCAGCCTAGCGACGACTCGAAATCGCCACTTTCGCGTTACGCGAGTTAAACAGCTGCCAAATTCTTTCAAATCATCCGTTAACTGTTCTTCAACGTTTGTGCGTTTGATCATGTTTGAAATCCATTTTTCGTCGTCTTTCACCGATCCTGCGCGACCGGTATTGTACTCTCCACTAAATCCACCGCGCGCGAGTTGAAGAGCATGGTTTTTGCACGATTTCGCGTATGCTTGAAATAACGTTTCTTCCAAAGATTCAAATACAATTTTCGGCAAGTCGTCAAAGGGCACGTGATCGAGAGCGCGCTGCGACTCTGGAGGTTGCCTTGCCCACTTTTCGCTGTTAAGTGCGCCGGGAACATCTGAAGAGTTGTGAATATTGTTATTACTTTCACCCCGCTTTCTTTTCGAGTTGCTGCGAGTAGAAATTCCTTGTTTTCCGGCGGGGAGCAACTTTGACAGCGCATTTAAAACGTTCAATTCCCGCTGCGTTTTTTCGTACTCGCGTTGGCGGGATTTTTCAATCGATTTAAGAACGTCGATGATTGTTTTCAACTCGTTCGCCTTTCTCTCGGAGTCCACGTTCAACTCGCGGTCAACGAGCGTAGCTTTCGAAGGCATCGACGTAGAAGATGATGACCGGCGGTGTCTCAGAATTTCTAGTTGCTTCAACGCGATATCTCTCACAGATTGCGCCGATACTCGATGGCGAGGATCTCTCGATATCAATTTTCTGAAGGTTTCCGCCATTTCCGGGTGTAACTCATCGATGTGCGTGATTTCTTTTTCATTGAACCAAGCGCGCGGATTCTCAGAACTAGAGCCAACGTCGAACATATCTTTCCAAAACATTTCGGATACGAGGGCACCGAGAGAAACGAGTTCAGATTTGATGGTGTTTGGAAGTTCATTTTCACTCGGAAGAGTTTCGTACAAAACTTCGCGACGTTTCATCACCGGTTGTTGTTTCGATCCTCTCGCCATTCTGTTCCTATTACTTCTTGCGTTCATCTCTTCTTTATCAAATGCTTTGATATCTCCTTGCGGAGAAATCAACAATCTCGAAGGATTGACGCCACCGGAGCAGAAACCGCGCTCGTGTTCGTTCGCTAGAATCGCCGCAGTTCTAGCTAACACATGAAATTTCGTTTCATCACTCATCGTTCTGAATGCGTTCGAATCGAGCCAATTTCTAACTGAAACGAACGACCTCGACTTCTCCAAGCCTTGTATCGGTGGCGCTAAAACAAAGTTACTATCATCGTGACTACTGAGTGAGGATGGAGAAGAGTGGTGGGCTCCGGGAGATCCTCCATGAGATCTCGACGACGACGACTTTTTCGCAAGAGAAGAATTTTGTATTAACCGTTTCTCTGTCTTCGCTTTATTCTCCCTCAATATTAACTCCGATTCTTCTTTCTTCCTTCGCACTATTTCTGCATCTTTGGTCTTATTAGCTCGATTATTGGCGCGCGGAAGATCCACCTCCATCGGCACTTCGACATCGGCATTCTCGACTCTTCTTGTTTGCGCGGGCGGATTACGCGCGTTCGCGTTGTTCTTTGAGTCGTTCATGTCCTTGTTATTTTTCGTCGTTTTCTTCGGTGTCGTAGAAGCAGTTTTTGCCGCTGCGGTGGTAGCAGCAGTAGCAGTATCAGTAGCAGTAACATTCGAAGGATTTCTTTCTTTATTGTTATTGGCGATGCTCTTGAGTAAAAGCATCGACAAGAAATTCTCTCTCGAAGAGTCTCGCGAAAGCGATCTAGGATGACTATTTTTGTTGTTGTTATTGATGTTGCTTTTATTGATGGCGGTGGAATTGTTGTTCATCGTGATGTTGTTGTCGTTGTTTTTGCTGCTATTATTCTTATTCTTACTGTTGTTGTCGTTGTCATTGTTGCCGCTATTGCCGTTACTGTTCATCAAAAGATCGGATTCTGAGTTTAATCGCCTCGGGACGTTTGGCACGCCTTGGAACATTTCTTCTTTACCGAGCATACATATCCCGTCGTCTTCGTTATCTTCATCTAACTCTTCGCCGTATTCGTTCAGTCTCGGAACCGTCTGCGGTGCCGCCGAGTACTGCTTCCTCCACACGTGCTGCCATAAAAGTTTCACTTGTTTCACCGTGACTGGTTTGAGTAAATAATCATCCGCGCCGCTTCGCACGCACTCAAAGACAATTTCCGAGTGTTGATTGGCAGACATCATGATGACGGGTAACTGAGAAAATTGCGAGTGATGTCGCACGTGTTGGAGTAACTTTGGCCCGTCGATATCGGGCATCATCACGTCCGTGAGCAATAAGTTAAACTCAGTGCCTCGACGCAACAACTCGATGGCTTCGGCGCCACTCTCACACGTCGTCACCCGGTATCCACACTTTCTCAGAACCTGTGACGTGACCGCACGACAGATTCTCTCGTCGTCCACGACTAAGACGTGGATCATAGGCATTCCATTACTGTTCGTGTTGTTCATGCGATCATCTTCCGCAGCGATTGTCCTTGTCGTCGTCCTTGTCGTCGTCGTCGTCCTCGGCGTTGTTCTTCCCGTTTCCGCCGACGTCATCACGCGCTGCTGCTGAGAGGACGACATAAATTTTTGCCCTCTTTCCCTTTCGACGACGACGACGACGACGACGAGGACTTATTAGGCTGACGTAGTTTGTTCTGAGAATTCCTTTCTTCTTCGCGCCACTTTTTCACCCCGCGTTCTTACTACAACCCGGGCAAGACGAAGGAGAAAATGCGCCTCTTCTTCTTTTCTCTCTCTCTCTCTCTCT
>Ga0209505_1000367_pt1 | contig 36729 bp, 29 predicted proteins | sample COGITO_mtgs_1103_2_FD_184794 | JGI IMG/M metagenome (GOLD analysis project Ga0209505, IMG submission 184794) | Pelagic marine microbial communities from North Sea - COGITO_mtgs_110331 (SPAdes) (version 2) | ecosystem: Environmental > Aquatic > Marine > Epipelagic ... | reverse complement strand
CGCTTCGTCTAGCTCGAGCCCATCGAAGGTGTAGTCTAGCTTGCTGCCACCAGCCTCGGGTAAACCGTCACCAACAAGACGTGTTCGATTGTCCTGCCAAGTTGAGAAAAGGGCAGTGCTGATGTCAGGATTCTGATGACGTGCTATGCGAAAAATATCCCAGTAGGAATAATTAGGGTTCTCTATTCGGTTTGTATACACATTGTGCTTATTCGCCCAAGTGCCCGTGAGCAAGCTGTTATAGCCAACGGCTGATACCGTTGGGCTCTGAGTCATGCCCCCAATTTCACCGCCAACATAAGACCGCGTGTAGCCATGACTCCCTGCAATTGAGTCAAGATTCGGTGTTTGTAAGCTTTCTATAATATCTGCGGGAATTCCATCGACGATGATGAAAATTGCTTTAGGAATTCTAGTCGAGGTTTCTATCAGCAGGTGGCAGTTTGTAAGCGCAAATACTAAAGCTGACGCGCACAGTATTTTGCAAATAGACAGTCGAACTAGCCCGCTTCCGCACATAAGTACCCCTTGGCAATACTGTTAGTAAAGTGTGAGTCGACTTTGTGCGTGGTTTCGAACAATTTTCCCCGCAATCTAGCTCATTCTGTTAGACTCGGTTGAGATGAGGAACATCATCTCGACCCACAAGTTCTGCCCATGATGCAGATCATTCTCTCATGCGCTGTCGTCGCTGTGCTAGTCATCTCGCTAGTCCTACTCGTCCGCTGCGGACGCCTCATTCTGACAGGGCGGACTCCAACACGATTTTTCGCTTTCTTCGCTATTCTGTTTACGTCCGGCCTCGATGTTGGTCTGATTATGTTCCCGCTAACTGAGTTCCCGATCTACGAAACGAGGAAAATTTATGGATTCACCAATCCGATAGCGATCGAATTTGGTTTCTGGGGATTTTATATTTGGCTTTTTTACTTTCTCACTACGTTTTATTTTTGCTTAGTTGAGCCGCGCTTAAAAATATTCGAAATACCCTGGGTGAAAAAAGTAAACAACGCAACCATAATTGCAACGTGTGCATTTACCGGCTATCTGTTTCTCCAATATTTGCCTGATTATGTTTTAGGTATCTCTCCTTTTTATACATTCACTTTTGTAGGATTAGTAGTGCTGGCTGCTGTCATCTCGAGTACGGATATTCGCTATCTTAAAATACTGAGTTTAGCTTCTACGTGGCTTTTCTTTGCGCTTATTATTGCGATGTGGGCGTTCGGCGGTCTTGGTTTGTCAGGCCTCGCGACTAACATGGCTCAGTTGGGGGGTTATTTTAGCAATATTCATCGCTTTATATTTCCGCTTTCTGATTATCACGCCTTCTACTTATTCTGGTGGTTCGCTTGGAGCATTATGATAGGCCAGTTTGTATCTCGCTTTGTCGGTGGGCTACGTACATGGCAACTATTGCTTGCCCTTTTGCTTATTCCTTCCATTCCGATCGCACTGTGGTTTTCGGTGTTGTTTGGCGTCTATGAGCAAGGGCTAGAAATTACTGGCTATATGAATGTGCTGATGGTTCTGGTGGGCACTATTTTCGTGACCAATTCGCTGGACTCGCTGACGCGATTGTATTCGGAAAATTTGCATCTAACGGTAAGCCGACTCGGAATGAAAAAGTACATCTTAGGCCACTGGGCGCTTCTTTACAGTCTTATATTGCTTTATCAATTCACGCCATTGCAGATCGAATGGATAGGATTGGTAGTTATCTTTTTATACGCCGCCGTTGCGGGATTAACCTATCGACGCAGGCACGCCCTTGCCGCGTCTTTTAAAGCTTGAGAGGAAATAGCGTGAAAGAGTTTGATTACATCATCGTAGGTGCCGGCTCGGCTGGTTGTGTTCTGGCCAATAGACTCTCCGCTAATCCAGAAAACCGAGTATTGCTTCTTGAGGCAGGTGGCAGCGACAAAAATATTTTTGTGCAAATGCCCACTGCACTGGCTTATCCGATGGCATCCGATCGATTCAATTGGGGCTATCACTCAGCGCCTGAGCCGGAGCTAGACGGAAGACGAATAAGTTGCCCTCGAGGGAAGGGACTTGGCGGCACGTCCTCCATCAACGGCATGGTTTATGTGCGCGGCAATCCGCAGGACTTCGAAGAATGGGAGGCGTCTGGTGCCGAAGGCTGGGGCTATAAAGATTGCCTTCCTTATTTTAAAAAAGCTGAGACCTGGGTAAAAGGCGGTGATGATTTTCGAGGTGGCGACGGTCCGCTCGGTGTTTGCGCAGGTAATGATATGAAACTTAACCCGCTCTATCGTGCGTTTATCGATGCAGGCGTCGATGCCGGATACCCAGAGACAAAAGATTATAACGGCGAGCATCAAGAGGGGTTTGGGCCGATGCATATGACCGTTCGTGACGGGGTTCGTGAGTCTACGTCGCGTGCTTATTTACACCCAGTGCTCAATCGCCCTAATCTCACGCTAATCACCAAGGCGCTCGCAAAGACAATCGAATTCGTTGGGTTAAGGGCGATAGGAGTCAATGTCGAGATTGGCGGCAAGCCTCAAACTTTCTGTGCGGCGCAAGAGGTACTAATCGCAGCAGGTGCGATCGCATCCCCAGCGCTATTGCAGCGCTCGGGTATCGGGGCACAGGAAGATTTGGCTGACGCTGGTATTGAGCAGAGGCTCGAGTTACCGGGGGTTGGGAAAAACCTACAGGATCATTTGGAGGTCTATTTCCAGTTCTGGTGTAAGCAGCCGGTAAGCCTAAATTCCAAACTCGGACTTATCAGCAAAGGCATTATTGGCGCTAAGTGGCTCCTTACTAAAAAAGGGCTTGGCGCGACTAATCATTTCGAGTCCTGTGCATTTATTCGGTCATCGAGTGGTCTTAAGGCGCCCGATATTCAATACCATTTTCTGCCTGCCGCTATGCGATATGACGGCACTCCGTCTATTTCGGGGCATGGATTTCAGGTTCATGTGGGTCCTAATAAGCCTAAGAGTCGCGGACGCGTGAAAATCACCTCTGCAGATGCCACTGCCGCGCCGAGTATTTTGTTTAATTATTACCAAAAGCAAGAAGACCGAGAGGCGTGGCGGCAATGCATTAGATTGACGCGAGAGATTATCAGTCAGCCTGCGATGGACAATTATCGAGGAGATGAAATTCAGCCGGGAATCGATATTACTAGCGACGCAGAAATAGATGCGTGGGTAAAAGATAATGTGGAGAGCGCCTATCACCCCGCAGGTACGTGTAAAATGGGGAAGCAAAGCGATCGAATGAGCGTAGTTGATACCGAGTGTCGTGTGCATGGTATCGAGAATCTGCGGGTAATCGATGCCTCGGTATTTCCGACGCTTCCCAACGGCAATATCAATGCGCCGGTTATTATGGTTGCAGAGAAAATGGCTGACGTGATACTGGGCAAACCAGCATTACCCGCTGCTAATATCGAGTTAAAACTTCCGGAGCAGTGGGAGACGAAGCAGAGAACAGGCGTCCCGCTTCGAGTTAGCTAAGCGTACTCAGTGCGCTTGTTGCTTCGTGTGATGCGTGTCCTTTCCATACCTCTGAAATAAGGTTCAGTAAGATTTATCAAATTTGATAGTTATAAAAACCATGCGCATCAGTTAATACTTCCTTAAGTTAACAATGTTTGTAGTGGTCTACTAAAGCTGGACACTCAACTAAGTGGTAATCTACCACTTGAAAGGAGTGTTCACTATGAGGAAAAGACGCACGTTTAGTCGTGAGTTCAAGCGCGAAGCGGCCACCATGGTCCTAGATCAAGGCCATCCCCTGGCGCACATCTGTTTACAGCTTGATGTTAGCGAAAACAGTTTACGGCGCTGGGTTCAACAAGTTCAGTTTGAGCGTAATGGGGGCGTTCCCGAGACCAAGGCTCTCACCGATGAACAACGAGAAATCCAGAAGCTCAAGGCACGCATTAACGAGCTGGAGCGGGACAAATCCATACTAAAAAAGGCTACCGCGCTCTTGGTATCGGAAGAGATCAATCGATAAAACTGATTGATCGGCTGAGAGTGCATGAGACTGTTGAAAGGCTTTGTCGCCTCTTGGATGTCTGTCGATCTAGTTACTATGCCGCGAAGAACCGCCGCCGGGTGATCGACGTCGAACGACTTTGTCAGCGCGCGAAGATACAGGAGCTGTTTGAGGACTCTCGTCGGTCAGCGGGCAGTCGCACGCTAGTGCTTCAGATGAAAGACGCGGGCTTTCCTATCGGGCGCTTCAAAGTACGCAGCTTGATGAGAGAGTCTAGCTTGGTCTCTCGGCAGCCCGGACACAGGTATAAGCGAACTGGGCAAGCGCGTGTCGATATCCCTAATCTTCTGGGCCGACAGTTTGATGTAACCACGCCAAATAAGATGTGGTGTGGAGACATCACCTACGTGTGGACTGGCGAGCAGTGGAGCTATTTGGCGGTTGTTATTGATCTGTGTGCTCGTAGGGTCGTCGGATGGGCTTTGTCAGAGAAACCCGACGCCCAACTCGTTATTGAGGCGCTGAACCGCGCTGTTGAGCTCAGAGGTGTAACCCCTGGGCTTATGTTCCATTCAGATCAGGGAAGCCAGTATGCTTCTCGGAAGTTTCGACAGATGCTTTGGCGCCATCGAATCCAACAGAGCATGAGTCGACGAGGCAATTGTTGGGATAATGCGCCAATGGAGCGCTTGTTCCGCAGTTTGAAGACGGAATGGATACCGCCTTTGGGCTATCGATCCATCAACGCAGCGAGAGAAGATCTTAGTCGCTATTTGGAAGGCTACTACAATTGGCGAAGACCACATACCGCAAATGGCGGATTGCCGCCCGCGGTGGCAGAAGGAAAACCTAATTTACTGTCCAGTTTTGGTTGACCACTACACTTTCACTAGTTTCAATCCTGCGCTGTTTCGCCCAAGCATGGAATTGCCTATACTGCTGCATTGCATGGTGAAGTTTATATGATTGCTCGGAGCTCCGTTTGAATAGGAATGACCTTATCTATATATGAAGCAAATTGGATGTCTATCATCCCTCTATTGTTGGCAAAAGGCTTGGCAATCATAACGCGGCAAGTAATTTTATCCCTCAGCGTTGGTATCTGGGTCGGCTTCTGCCTTCTCAAGTCGGTTAACCCTGTCTCTGGTATCGGGCTAGCGCTAGACGGCGTAGTCAATGTGTTTTCCGATGCCGGCGATACGCGGGTTCTCATGTTTACCTTAATAATCGGCGGGCTTATCGCAACCATTGAGAAGGTAGGCGGCGTTCGTGGTTTCATCCACTTGCTAGAACATCGGAACTGGGTTGCTAACGGTAAGCGCGCACAGTGGTTGGCTTATGGAACAGGCGTAGTGGTTTTTATTGAATCGAATATAACGCTGTTAATAGCTGGCGCCATATCGAGGCCGCTTTTCGATAGAACATGATATCCAGAGAGAAGCTGGCTTATATTATCGATTCAACATCTGCTCCCATCTGTGTGCTGATTCCATTAAATGCCTGGGGTGTGCCCCCTAGGGTGGGGTCTGGATATGGCCATTTTGAGGTTTTTGGGGGTGGGGTCTGAGTCGGCTTGACACGCGGGGTTATAATACAGGTCATTCCACACCACACAGAGGGCCTAAATATGCAGGTCAAGCGGTTACTGGACGATCGAGAGGTGTTTGGTGGCGATAAATTGTTTGATACTCAGGGGCGCTCCTATGGCTTTATAGAGCGTTCTGGTGGTGAGCTAGTTGTCACAGCGGAAGACGGCCGCCCTGTCCGGTTTAAGCCCGAACAGCTGGGTTGTTATTTGGTTCACGTGAACAGGACTGATAGAGGGCTGGCTAAGGAGCGGCTTCGTGATTATTGGGAAGAATAGGGCACGAGTAGGGTGCCCGGCGCCAAAATCGATGTTGGGTACTGATGTGGGTACTAAACAGAAAGTCGCGCAAAATATTAATACAAGTATCTTATAAGTATATTAATTAAATTTTTTTTCGACTCCTGCCTCTTCCGCCACTAGATTGTTCAACTACATTTAGCTCATATCAAAATTCTCAATCAGAAACATTCATTGTTGTTAGTTCAGGCACTAATTATTTTACTTTCACACCTCCGGGTTTGAAATTATGGGACGGTCAAATTTCTACTCTTGAAGCTTTCGAAAACATAGTTTTGAAGGCACATATGACAATAGATGTTCTTATTCAATATGGGGTGAACTCAAATTAAAGTGACATATGGTCGGAACGTATTAATTCTATTTAGCATACACTAATTCTAGCGGTGGTTTGAAATTTAACCAGGATGCTTTGATATCGAGTGTTCAATAGATAATGTCAGTTTTAACGCGATCTAATTATAGAATTGGTGCTGCAAGCAAAGCTGTTGAGTTTAAAATATATAACAGGGGAGTAAGAATTACTTCCCTGTTATAAAGTGCTTAAATTTTAGTTGTTTATTTTAAAAACATACAACTGCCTCCCTTCCGCAATAGAAATATCCGCACCCGCAAATGCTGCGATGCCTTGAAAGTTACCGGAGGCTAATGAAAAAATCTTACTTTCGCGAATTTTAATTTATAAATTCGAAATGGTGCTGCACCGTCAGTCGGCGATTAAGTGCAGGGCAGCCAACTTATTGCCAGTCGGATCTCTTAAGTAGGCGATATACATCTTCGCGCCACCAAAATCTCGAATACCTGGTGGATCTTCGCACTCTGTGCCGCCCGCTGCCAATCCTGCCGCGTGCCACGCATCGACTTGCTCTGTAGTCTGAGCGCTAAAACTTATGGTACCGCCATTAGCGGCTGTCGCAGGCGCCCCATTCAATGGGGGAGTGAACGCAAAAAATACGCCTTTTCCATAATTGTAAAGAGTCCTTCCAGACTCCATCTGGTGACCTTCATCGTAGCCGAGGTGTATAAGTGTGGCGTCGTAAAAACGTTTTGACGCCCCGGCATCGTTGCTGCCCACTACTATATGACTAAACATAGTTACTCCATAATAAAAAAAATTTGGATGATATTGCTTGTATATGCGTTATTAAATTTGAGTTAATAAAAGTAATTTATAAATTCAATAACTGCAAGAGTATTATTTTTTTATATATTCTGAGCTTCTAAATATCCATATGCTGAGGACCGCATATTATTGCCTTTAGGCTAGCTGCGCCGCCCTCTAGTAGAGGTTCTAATAATTCCAAAAGGCCTGTCTCCACCCTCCATGTCAGATATTTTGCTTGGTGATCTAAAGTTTCCCAATCCTCGATTAGATGCACTGTATTTGATGCCTCCTCGATATATGTACTTACACTTATGCAGCCAGCAAAACTCCTAGTATCTGGCAATGCTGCTTTTAATAGCTCTTTTACTTGATCCAAGGTATTGGTTTTAGCAGGAAATGAAACTATTACTAAATTTTTCATGTATTTCTTCTCTCCTATTAAGGATTTTTTCAAATGCACCTTTTGCAAGTCGCTAAACCTTTATGTGTGTGATTTGATTCAAGTTAGACTTTTAAATATAGATGCAGCAGCAATGTCTTCGCTGTACCTGTATGAAACTTAGCTCCAAGCGTCGTAAACAGCACCAACCCAAGTTTTTTGAATTAGATCGAAAGTGGCTTCTGCATAATTTTGGTCACCGTTGCTTGCATTATCTAATCCTTTTGCATGTATAAGTGTGCCTTCTCGCCTCCATAAGCCTTGTAATGAAGCTGCTATCATTTCGCCCTCACCGGTTATTGTTCGGGCATCACCAAGGTACGTGCCGGTAATTCTATCGCTCGAACTAGATAATAATGTGATTGAAAGATAGACTTTTCCATACTTTCCAACTTCCGCCTCCATGTTTAATGTTGTAGAGTCTTCATCTACTGAAATTGCGCTAATTGAGAAATTAAAATCTGCAATCTTTTCCATTTTCGTCACCTTTTTTTAGAAACTTTCCAAAATTCTATTACTAGCCAGTTATGCATCATCGTAAAAATATTATAACTACAATCAGAGTATATAAATTTAAAAAATATTCAAGAAAAAATTTCATGCTAAAACTATCGGTATTTTCTTGTTTAAATATATTTGCAATCCATTCGTGAGAAGCGAATAGAATACGATTACCAACTAAACTAACTCGTCGGTAAAGCTAAAGGCTAAGCATGTAATTAATACTCCTAATCGTTTTAAGTAAATCATATAATAAAAATTTCACTAAAAGTGCTCTGTCTTGTAATCCGTAAAAGCAAAAAAAAGAGAAACCGAAAAGAAAGCAATCATAGATCTTATAATCCCGGTAGATTTCTGGAATTAAACTATCAAGTACTTGAGTAGCTTTTGTTCTAATATTTGCTAAATTTTGCGCTACACTTTAGGTTCTTTAGCGGCTTTCACATTGCCATTGGTTCCAAATTTTCATCTATGCCTATGAATTCGGGGCGACGTCAGACGGGAAGAAAACCAAGAAATACTGCCAACTTATCAATTTAAAGTTGCTCTGCTTAGGTTGTCAGCGTCCCTAAAATATTTGCAGAGTTTGATCAGTCTGGCATGGGCTAGAGCTTGGCGCAGTTGTAGGCTTCGGTGGCTAATGCGCTCCTGCTATTTCCAGCCTCTGCTGCTCCAAGTAAGATAGTCCTTCCCATTTTGCCGGAGGCTGGGTCGATGTATATGAGTTTGGAGCCGAACGAGTCCAAACAGCTTACTTTCCCGTTTAAGGTTTCCGAGCAATCTAGGAGGCTCTCCTCTTCCGACATTCTGTAGCTGGAATATTTGCCGCCTAATCTAAGTAACATAGTTATAGGCTCAACATCCATTTGCCTCCAAGCACTGTTCTCCCATATAAGCTGTATTCCCGCCTCTTGCTGGCATTTCCAAATTTGTTTTTCTTGGGCTATGACGAGAGGTGATAGGAGTAGCATCATCAGTGATGTTAGTTTTCTAATAGTGGCGCTCCTTATCTCTATATTATTTTAAGAGCCATAATCTGTTAGTTTTCCCAATTACTTATTCGTCGGCAGCCACAGCGCCATTGGTTCCAAGCGCTGTGCCATCGCCATTCATGCCCATAGACTCGTAACGACGCCATCCGGCTAAGATGCCTACCAGGCCATGGTTACCTTCGTGACAGGCATACTCATAAACAGGGTCTGGGGAGGAGTGCATTGGAAACTTAGCGGACCAAGGCTGATCCCATGACTGGGGATCTTCTACGGTGAAGTCATACTCCAGCGTGGCCGCATTGACGCGCGTTATGTGTTCGGTAACAACGGCCTGATCGGAAATGCCTTCTTCGTTGTAGTCGTGATAGAAGTCCTTGGTCTGGATAACCAGCGTATCGCCCTCCCAGTGTGCTACGGAATTGCCTTCCCATAATAGCTGCTTCGTCTCACGTTCGTCAGCAATAGGGATGATGCGAGCGGAATGCACCATCTCATTCAGGATCATAACGCTATCCTTTGTTTGAACGATCTGCAAATTATTGTTGTAGCCGCCTGGAACGATTGGCGGGCCGGCAACAAAACCGGTTAGGCATCTATCGACCGTGGTGCGGCCTTCGGGCCCGGCACTCTCGAATAGCATCTGGTTTCTGGCCTCGCGGCGCAGACGTCCGGCTTCATTCAATGGGGGGCGACGGCCGTTGGGCGGATCATAGATAAGCGATGTGCGGTAGTCACCCAGGGCATTGGTTCCTCTTTCATACCAGAAGTTATTGTAGGAAATAACACCGGGTGGATAGCCTGCGCCGCCTACCGAGTCGATGATCAAGTCACGATTTTGGCGTCTTAGTTCGAATTTCTCCCATTCCGCTACTTCTTCAGCGGTCAGGGTCGCTTTGTCTGCGAGTTCCGGCGGACGATTCAATGGTGTCAGTGTTCTGAACGTGTAGGTACCCTGAAGATCGGGCTGGCCATATTCTGTGCGGGGTATGCTGCCGTCTTGCGCCAGCAGGGCGGGGGCAAACAGCAGTGCACCTAAGCCCAGGTAGCATGCTCTAAGGATGTGTTTCATCGTCTTGTTCTCCAGATCTGAGTCGGAATAACGGTTCAATCTCGGTAGGAATAAATCAAATTAACGCTTAGCAGGCGAATGGTCAACAGTATCCCCAGGCATAGTGCCCTAATGCCCTTTTTCTGACCGGGATTCCTTGCTATTGTTGCGCCTTCGATTTTTCCAGAGAGAAGGGTTTTAGTTTCATGGTTAACATATTGTTTATCGAGCACGACGGTAGTGAGTATCCAGTAGAAGTAGCAACCGGCGCTTCGGTAATGCAGGCGGCAGTTAGCAATGGCGTGCCTGGTATCGATGCGGACTGTGGCGGCTCCTGTTCCTGCGCCACCTGTCATGTGTATATAAAGGAAGAATGGTTGGCAAAGGTCGGTGAGGTAAATCCTACCGAAGAAGCGATGCTTAGCCTGAGTACCGACCGCAAAGAAAACTCGCGTCTGTCCTGTCAGATTCAGGTGACTGAGGAGCTTGATGGCTTGGTTGTTACAACGCCGGAGTTCCAGTTCTAAGACAAACTGATAGCAGATTAAGCGCTGAAGTAATGTCCTATGGGGGGACGGCCGTATGAGCGAAGCAGTAAGCGGGCAGCCGCAAAAGAAGAGTAAGTGGAGCCTGGTAGGTAAGGATCCCTATGCCATGCCTATAGAGCAGATAGACCTCTCCCACCCCGGCATCTGGCAAGCCAATGAATACCTGCCGTTCATGGAGCGGCTGCGTAAGGAAGAGCCGGTGCATTATTGTCCCGAGTCGGCGGTAGGTCCTTACTGGTCGGTAATGAAGTACGCGGACATTATGCAGGTCGATACCTCGCCGCAGATCTATTCCTCCGAGCCCACGATCGGTATTGTCGATACCTTCCAGGAATATTCACTTCCCGCTTTCATATCGATGGACCCCCCTAAGCATGATGAACAGCGCCGTGTCGTTCAGGGTGTTGTCGCTCCCGCTAATCTTAAAAATCTCGAAGGGCTGATCCGCCAGCGCGTCTGCACTATTTTGGAAGGCTTACCGGTAGGAGAGGAATTTGATTGGGTGGAGCGGGTGTCAATCGAGCTCACCACACAGATGCTCGCTACGCTGTTTGATTTTCCATTCGAAGATCGCAGTAAGCTCACTTACTGGTCCGATGCGGCGACTGCCATTCCAGGCGGCGGCGTGGTTAGTGATCATCAGGAGCGATGGCAGGCTATTCAGGATTGTCTCGCCTATTTTACGCGCCTGTGGAACGAGCGCGTGGGCCAGGAGCCGGGCAACGACCTGATTTCGATGCTGGCTCATGGCGAGGCGACGCGCAATATGCCCCAGGAAGAGTATCTGGGTAATGTACTTCTGCTAATCGTAGGAGGCAACGATACCACGCGCAATTCGATCTCAGGTGGTGTGTTGGCGTTGAACGAAAACCCGGCCGAATATGACAAGTTGCGCGCAGATCATAGTCTTATCCGTAATATGGTGTCGGAGATAATTCGCTGGCAGACTCCCCTGGCCTATATGCGCCGAACCGCTCTGATGGATACCGAACTTGGTGGAAAGCACATCAAGAAAGGCGACAAGGTCGTCATGTGGTACGCCTCCGGCAATAGAGACGAAGACTCCATAGAGCGAGCGAACGAGTTTTTGATCGATAGGCCCAATGCCCGCCAACATCTTTCATTCGGGTTTGGTCTGCACCGTTGTATGGGTAACCGGCTCGCAGAGATGCAGCTGACTATAGTGTGGGAAGAGATCATGAAACGCTTCCACAAGATAGAGGTCGTGGGGGAGCCCGAGCGAGTTTACTCTAGCTTCGTTAAGGGCTATACCAAGTTGCCTGTAGTGCTGCATGGTTTGAAGTAGTCACCTGAAACGGCAGGCAGTCTCGATTGTCGCTGCTCAGAATTAGGCTTCGATAGGCAGGCGCAACTCTTCGGCTTGCTCCGATGTGGATGGACTGCAGGCGGCCAGAGTCAGGCAAAAGCCCATACTCGAGACCGCTAGCATTGCTCTCTTTGTGGATATCAGCATAGTCATATTTCTAGCCTCATTTTGGTGGTTTATAAGATTAGTGTGTGCCTGCTAGCCGTTGGTTTCAATCAGATGTGAGGCTGCTCTTGATGTAGATCAACAGCGGCAGACACTTAGAATAGAGGATAGGCGGCAGGATTAGAAAAGGGCTAGGGAAGGGCTGGGGAAGGGCTAGAAAAGGCTTACTTACCGAAAATATTTTCCTTGCTGGTGCGAACAAAACGGCTATTACCCTCTCGGCGTGTGAAGCCTACACTGTCGAAATACTCGAGTAATTCTATACAAAGATTGCGACCTATCTCTGAGGCGTCGCGAAACTGGATAACTGAAAATCCCTCATCAGTATCTTTATCTTCTTCGGTCGCGGCTAGTTGTTCGGTAAAGCCTGCGAGGGTCATTATGGTCTCGGGCAGGTAGTAGCGATTCTCGGCGACCTTGATCAGGGTTCCAGCCTTGGCCGATTCACGAAGAATTCGCTCCAGCGACATCAGAGGAATATTGGTCATCTCAACCAGCTCCCGCGTACGCGGGGGTATAAAGCCCGCCTGCAACAGTATCGGTCTGACCTGCGCAAGAAAGGCTTCTTCCTCTGCGCTGAGAGAGGTTTTGTGAGTGGGCAGATGCAGCAGTGTGCCGGTGCGTTTGATCTCGCCGGAGTCCAGCAGTGTCTGCAGGATACCGTGAAACAATAGATGGGAGCTGGCGAAGTCTACACCACGGCTTAGGGCGGGCTCACTAAGGCCTTGTTGACTGGTTTGCTTCTCATGAAAATTCTTAAGAAAGCCCAGGATCTCCTTGCAATACTCACGATGGTATTTCTCATGGAGTAATAGAGGCAGGGTGAGTTTTTCCAGGCTTAGTGCGCTGTAGTTGATACTCTCTGTTTGCAGTTGCTCACAGAATTTGTCGATTTGCGCCTCGCGAATATTTCGATTCGTTGCAAATTCCTGCAGTTTGACTCCGTCTGCCTCTGTCTGCAGAAGCAGCTTCAGTGTGGTGAGCGAGTCATTCTGCATTGCACTTAATTGAGCGAGTCGTAATTCGCTGCTGCGCCTGCGTCTCGGTACGAATATATCGACTACACTGCCACCGCCCAGAGTGTGTTGTGAGGCAGGGTCGCGCACGATGAATCTGTCGCCGTGGTGGGCGATCATGGTTGCATTGCATTTAATCTGATAGAAACTCTCGCCCAGATGACGAATATTGACTATGTGGTGAGAGGCGCCTATGTGCAGATGGTATTGCGCACTGCTGTGCAGTTTGAAATTGCTATCGATGAAGTTCAGTGCCACGTCCATACGGTTAATCGGATGGAAGAGTTTCTCATCGACTAGCCAGTCGCCACGGCTGACTAGTTTATGATCCAGACTCATATTCAAGGCGGCGCGTTGACCCGCATGAATTTCGCTTAGCTCGGCCTTGTCCAGCCTCGCACCTCGCAATTTGCTTAGTTCTCCCGTGTCCGTATGCCTGAGGTTTGCTCCAGTCTTGGTGGAGCCTGCGCGAACGCTACCTGTGACTACGGTGCCGATTCCCTTGGCTACGAAACTTCGATCGATTAGGTAGCGAAAATACTGTGAGTCATCTGCGGCCGTCTTAACTCCGCTGTCGTTGCTGAACTGACTCTCCAGGTACTTGCTGAGGTCGTCGATGCCGCTGCCGGTTTCGTTGGATAGCGGGAAGATGGGGGCGTTCTTCAGGCTGGTGCCAGTCTTGAGCTGCTCTATTTCTTCGACAACGCTGCGAACACGCTCGGGGTCGCAGCGATCGGTCTTTGTGAGTGCGATCGCGCCTCGTGATACGGCTAGCAGGTCTAGTATGGCCAGATGCTCGCGGGTTTGCGGCATGATGCCATCGTCTGCGGCGATGACTAGCAGGGCGCCGTCTACCGCACCAACTCCAGCTAGCATATTGTTAATGAAGTCGATATGACCTGGCACGTCGACGAAGCCCAGGGTGTTCTGAAATTCCTCGCCGTCGATCACGCTGCTGAAATGGTGATACGCATAGCCTGGGACTATGGTGAGGCCACGTTTCTTCTCTTCCGCGAGGGTGTCTGTATCGATGCCGGTGATGTTCGCCACCAATGAGGTCTTACCATGATCGACATGGCCGGCGGTGGCGAAGATGAGTGAGCGAGTGTTGTTCTGGGAAGCTTCAGACATTAATGGTTTCTACTACGGAATGCAGCTTGACCTGCCACGAGTGATTAAAGCGGTGAGTATAGGTCAGTCACGCCCGACTGTCAGGGGCAAGCTGTCTCGAAGCGGCGTCAGCTCGCGCCGCTTCGATTAAATCGGATGATGAAATAGATCATGGTGGCGAAGATGAGCGCTGCCAGGATGAAGCCTGCATTGATTACACCCGTCGACATATTTACGATGCCATAACCTACCGACCCGGTGAGAAGTGCATAATAAAAGAAAGGCATTAATGTCTTGCGAATCACTGCGCCTTCCTTGCCTATTAACCCAACTACGGCAGACGCGGCCACCACGTTGTGCACGCAGATTATATTACCCGAGGCTCCGCCAACGGCTTGCAGAGCAACTATCCAGGTTGGGTCAGCCATGATGCGTTCACCCACGCCAAACTGAAACAGGGAAAACATCATATTGCTGACGGTGTTGCTGCCGGCGACGAAGGCACCCAGGCCACCGATGAAGGTAGAGAAGAAAGGCCAGGCCGAGCCTGTAAGATTCGCGACGCCTTCGGCGAGGACCAACGGCATCTGTTCGTAACCTGCGGCGCCACCACTGGAATTGATGAATACCTGAACCATGGGCACGGTAAACACCAAAGCCATCGATGCAGGTACCAGGGTCTTGAAGGATTTTCCCAGAGCAATCTTGTATTCGGATACCTTTAGGCTGTGCAGAGCTAGAGTGATGAGCGAGACGATTATGAATATCGTACCGGGCGACCAGAACGGTTGGAATGAGGCGGTGATGTCGCTACCGAAAATTTCACGCCACGACCAGGTTGTTAGAATGCCGGGCCCGCGTAATACAGGCTCAAGGTTAAAATAGGGCAGACGTGTAATAACCAGCAGGCCGGCTACGAATAGATAGGGTGACCAGGCGCGCACGATGTTCATCACAGGAGTGGCTTCATCTTCGGCATCCAGTTGCATACTCCCGGTCCATTCTTCGTCCCAGTTTTCCTTGTCGTCGAAGTCCCAGATTTCGTCTTCCTTGGGCAGCAGGAATCCGGCTTTCGCCGCGCTAACGACGACGGCCAGGCCAACGAGCCCGCCGATTAGAGAAGGAAACTCTGGCCGAAAATAGGTAGCAACCAATAGATAGGGGATAGTCATGGCGAAGGCGGCAAACAGGGCAAACTTCCACACCTGAAAGCCTTCGGCGAACGATTTATTCTTACCGAAGAATCGCGTCATTACGCCTACCACTAACAGTGGGATAAAGGTGCCGGCTATGGCGTGAAGCAGGGCGATTTTGGTAGCGATAAAGGCGAGGAAACCATCCCACTCGGCATAGCCAAGCTGTGCTGCATAGGCCGCCATCTCCGGGTCGGCCGAGAGTCCAGTGTTAACGCCAACCATAATCGGTGTGCCCATTGCACCGAAGGACACGGGGGTGCTCTGAATTATCATGCCGGCAACCACCGCCGCCATGGCAGGAAAGCCCAGGCCAACCATAAGCGGAACTGCTACCGCGGCCGGTGTGCCGAAGCCAGCGGACCCTTCAATGAAGGAGCCAAATAACCAGGCGATGATTATTACCTGAATGCGGCGATCCGGTGTGATGTCTGAGAAGCCCTGGCGAATAGCCCGTATAGCACCGCTCTGTTGTAGGGTGTTCAGCAGCAAGATAGCACCGAAGATAATATAGATGAGAGTACCTGCTACCCAGAGCCCGTTTGCACTGGCAGCCAAGACTTTATTAGCAGGGACCTGCCACACGAAGAAGGCCAGTGCTGCGGCTACCACATAAGCGATAGGCATCGCACGGCTTGCAGGCCAGCGCAGCAGCACCAGGAAAATTGCGACAGAGATTATAGGTAGAAGCGATAGTAGGGCAAGTATTCCAGTGCTCATGCTTTATTCTTCTTTTTTGTAGTGAGCGATGCTTGGCAGCTTAGCAGAAAATTTAGAAACTGAGAAACCCATTCGATTCGAGCCATATGGCAAAGGGACAAGAGCGCTGATAAGTGGAATAATGGGGTTCGCAGCCCATTGTCACGGGTGACAAAATCATCACTAGAAGGAAGCAGACGATGGAGATTTCAACGATTGTGGTTTTGGTTGTTATTGCCGCTCTATTTTTCTATGTCATTGGTATTTATAACCAGTTGGTCAGTCTCAAGAATCGATACCAGAATGCGTTCGCGCAGATCGAGGTGCAGCTGAAGCGTCGCTATGACTTGATTCCTAACCTGGTTGAAACGGCGAAGAGCTATATGGAGCACGAGAAGGGCACGCTGGAGGCGGTCATCAGTGCGCGTAACGCTGCCGCCAATGGCCTGGCCGCCGCTGCCGCCGATCCTGGTAACGCTGCTGCTATGCAAGAACTAGTGGGGCAGGAAGGTGCGTTGACAGGTGCGCTGAGCCGTTTCAATGTGGTCATGGAGGCCTATCCAGATCTCAAGGCGAACCAGAACATGATGCAGCTCAGTGAGGAGCTCACCACAACTGAAAACAAGGTCGCTTTTTCAAGACAGGCTTTTAACGATCAGGTAATGGCTTACAACACCTACAAGCAGTCATTTCCGCCGGTGGCGGTGGCAGGGGTTTTTGGCCACGGTAGCGACGCAAGTCTGCTCGAGTTCGCTGACAGCGAAGCGATCCAAGAAGCGCCGAAAGTTTCTTTTTGATTTCGAGTCGAGGACGCTCGGTTTCGCGCGCGGTAGAGATTGAAACTTCCACACTCATAGACGGTGGCGGATAAGATGAATTTTTTCGAATCCCAGGACACGGCTAAACGCAATACAGGGAAATTAATTTTCCTGTTTGTGCTTGCCGTGCTTTCACTGATTATCGTCACGAATCTTTTGCTGATGGCCATCTTCAGTTTTTCTGGAACTGGCATGACCAGTATGGCGGCCACGACTCGTTTTCAGTTTGATCCCATGCTGTTTCTTGTTATCGGTGCCGTCGTCACTTCGGTAGTTGTGCTTGGTAGCCTCTATAAAATTAGCGCTCTCTCCGGCGGTGGGGCCCGAATCGCCGAGATGATGGATGGACGCCTGTTGGTCTCCGGCAGTCAGGACCCGGCCGAACGCCGCGTCCTGAACATAGTCGAAGAGATGGCGATCGCCTCGGGTACGCCGGTGCCACCGGTCTATCTGATGGAGGAGGACGGTATCAATGCCTTCGCCGCCGGCTATTCTCCCAGCGATGCCATCGTCGCGGTTACCAGGGGCAGCATCGACACGCTAAGCCGGGATCAACTGCAGGGTGTTATTGCGCACGAGTTCAGTCATATCTTGCACGGCGATATGCGCATTAATATTTGGCTGATTGGTGTGCTGCACGGCATCATGATTCTTGGAATCATTGGCTACCATCTGCTTAGGGGTAGTGCCTATAGTCGTCGCTCGAAGAATTCTGGTGGCATTGTCTTCCTCGGGCTGGGTCTGGTCGTAGTGGGATTCGTGGGCACGTTCTTCGGCAACCTGATCAAGGCGGCAGTCAGCAGGCAGCGGGAATATCTAGCAGATGCCTCCGCCGTGCAATTTACCCGCAACCCCGATGGTATAGGGCAGGCCCTGATGCAGATCGCGCGGCACCAGAATCACTCCTATCTGCAGAACCCTAATAGTGCAGAGATCAGCCACGCCCTGTTCGAGGAAGGGCAGGTCTCCGCGCTAAGTCGTCTCTATGCCACCCATCCTCCGCTGGAGGAGCGTATACGGGCTATTCTTCCTAGCTGGAATGGTGACTATGAGCAGAGCGATTGGGATAGAGCTGCGTTAGCTGCAGATGAATCGAAGGCGGCGCAATCTCAGCAGGATCAACGGGCGAAAGCGACCGCCATACTAACTGGTGCTACGGGGGTGCTTCTGGCGGATGCGCTGGTTAATCAGGTAGGCAATCCAGAGGGTAAGCATCTTGCCTACGCCGATGATTTGTTGAAGCACATGCCGCCACTGTATCTGGATGCGGCGCGAGAGCCTTCCGGTGCACGTGCTGTCGTCTACTCTCTGGTGCTGAGCGATACTGAATCCGATCGGGCCGAGCAGTTGAGCATCCTGCAGAATGAGGCGGATGTCGGGGTCTATGATGAACTGCAGCACTTGCTGCTCAGTGATCAGGTGGTGGAGGCCGAGCAACGCTTGCCGCTGGTCACTATTGCCTTGTCTAGTCTGCGTCAGCTTTCACAGAACCAGTACCGGTTATTTAAATCCAATTTCAAGCAGTTAATCGAGAGTGACAAGAAGATTAATTTGTTGGAATGGTCTCTGCAGAAAATCGTTGTGTATCATCTGGATGCTGTGTTCGAGAAAAAAGACGCGCCGTATTTTGGTACAAAAACGCTAAAAAGCAGTGGACAGTCGATTGCTGTATTGCTCTCGATTCTCTCCCATTCTACCAAGCAGGAAGGCATCTCGCTTGATGAGGCATTTCATGCCGGAGCGGATAAGCTGGGTCTCTCTCTCGATCTAGTCGCCGTGAAAGATATCGATTTTGACATTCTCAATGGCGCTCTGGATGCTCTCGCCGAACTGAAGCCGCTGAAGAAGCCGGCCTTACTTAAAGCCTGTGTCAGTTGTATCACAGCAGATGGGAATATTCAGGCGATAGAGACGGAATTACTGCGAGCCATCGCCGCGACTATCGATTGCCCGATGCCGCCCCTTCTCGCTGACTAGATCACCCTGCATCGGCCTGGACATCTTTAACATAGTCTTAGATCAGGCAGTCAATTCCATCGAGTAAGATGTGCAGGCTCAGTCCTATTCCCAGTGCTCGCGTCTTCGGGTGAATCAGAAGCATCAGGTAGAACACTATAGGCAGCGTTGTGTGCAGCGGATGAAAGCCTATGCTGCAACGCTCCGCATCATAGATAGGGTCGGCGAGCAGGTGATCGACGTCGATCAATAGCCCGGCCAGCATTAGCCCATAGTTCTTTAGCCAGGCCTTTCGATACAGGCCGGCGGCGATGGGCAGGGGTAATAGGATGTGTAGAAATATGTGTAAGATTGCTTACTCTGCGCTGCAAATAGTAAGGATTTAATTTCTAGAAGATATCGCGAACCTCATACGCGACATTTGGATGGCTAGTGTAGCAGTTTTTCGCAACCCCTCTTATGTTCTTATAATCGCCAGATTCACTTCGTCTGATTATTGCGCGTTCTAGCGGGCTTTCCCCAATGTGTTTGTGGTATCCGCAAGGAGTGGCGACTTTCCTGTCGACAGCTAGACCGGTAGAATATTGCTATCCTCTAGATGGCGATTGCAGCCACCGGAACCTGGCATGACAGATACAACAGATTCATCTTCCTTCACTTTGACGCATCGGATTGCGCAAGAATCCGATATCGAAGCGATTCGGCATTTGATGCAGGCATCGATTGCCGAGAACATGAAGGCATTTCTGTCGGCTAGCGAGATCGAGGCGGCGAAGGAAACGATGGGGGTAGACAAGACTCTCATCGATGATGGAACGTATTTTCTGGTCGAGACAATTCACGAGGGGAAATCAGTGCTGGTGGGTTGCGGAGGTTGGGGCAAACGCAAGACCCTCTATGGCGGTGACCATACCGTAGGTCGCGACGACAGTCTGAGTGATCCCGATGCCGATGCGGCACGCATACGTGCCATGTACACCCATCCAGATTGGACGCGCCGTGGAATCGGAACATTCTTGCTGGATCTTGGTGAGGATGCAGCGCGCCTCGCGGGGTTTAAGACTATTGAACTGGGGTCAACCGTGCCAGGAGAGCCTTTGTATCTGGCGCGTGGTTATGTCGAGGTCGAGCGCAGGGTGGAGCGTGCAGCGAATGGCTCTGCAAGTACCATCATCAAGATGGTCAAGCCTCTAGCCTAGCTAGTCATTATTCCAGCCATTAACAACCTGCGCGGCTCTGAAAACGCCGTCGGCCGATTGTAAAACCTTCAATCGCATTTGCGCTGAAAGATTGGGTGTGGTATCCAGAAAGCGTCTAACTATTTCCGCAGCTGCTGTTGAGTTGTGTCCCTGTAGCGTCGAATCCAGCCAGCGTCCGGGAAAGAAAATATCGCCGGTCTGCTGAATCTCTTCGATCATATTCAGCGCTGGAGAGATCAGGCCGATAGATTCTTCGGCACGCAGCGGATGGTGAATATTACTCAGGCCGGCAATAACCCAGGCCTCGCGGTCGCGATTCGCCTCCTCTTTCAGTGACTCGAAAAAGCTATTGCGCAGGGTAGGGTTGGCTGAGAGTGAATCCCTTACAAACCGAAACCGCGCGAGTCTGTCCGGGTTCTCGATGCGCTCCTCCTGCTGGGAAAGCAATGCCTCGGCATCGGCGATGCCTCTTATGGCAAGGTTGCCGGCTAGCGTAATCTGATCGAGTTCGGAAAGAGGTAGGTCAGTTACTTCCTCGTCGCCACGCCACAGTCGCTCGAGCCTGGCCAAGCCTTCGCGGCTAAGCGCCAGGTTGCGATAGGCAGAGTAGAAAGACGCGCGACCAGAGCGGGAGCGCTCGCTTGTCACTTGCGACCATAGAGTGTTCTCCAGCGTAGTGCTCCAATCCCTGCGTTCAATTTCGCTTAGATAGTTCCAGAAGACGCTGCCGGTGTAGGACAGGATTCGCGAGACGACTAATTCGTCCTGCTCGCTGGCAAGAGAGTTAATCGCGGTTTGTAGAAAAACCTCAGGGGCGAGTCGGCCTTCCAATAGTTGATCCCATAGACTTACCCAGGTTGCGCCACGAAGCAGGGCGGTTTCCAGTCGGTCTATATTGGCGAGTAAATAGGCTTGGCTGTCGGCGTCGAGGATGAAGCCGCCATATTCCACACCGCTCCCATTGGGTAATACGAAGCGGGCGTTTCCATGGCCGGCCAGGCGCTGCGGTTTGGAGCCTAGCTCGATGGTGATCGCTTCATTGGATTCGATAGAGCCTACACGCAGCTGTAGAGTCTGTGGCCATGTTCGTCCTCTGCTTGCAGGATCGCGCTGTGTTATCACGATATCATCGCCTCCGCGCTCGATACTAATAGTAGGGCGGTTTGCTTCCTCTACCCAGACCTCGCTCCAGGCGGCGAGGTCTTGCTCGGAGCGTTTGTCGAGAATGGCGATTAGATCAGGCCAGGTCGCGTTGCCATAGGCATAGGTCGACAGGTATTCACGCATGCCGTCGCGGAAGGACTCGGCGCCGACACGGTTCTCCAGATGCTGCATGACGATGGGTGCCTTCTGGTAGATGATCGCGCCGTAGAGAGTTCCCGCGAAGCGCAGGTTTTCCAGAGGCTGTCGAATCGGATTGGAACCCTCTGTGCGGTCCACCGAATACGCAGTCGGATGATGGGCGGTCAGAAAGCGCAGCTCATGATCTACATCGGGGAAAGAGGGGTTTACTATCTTCGCGGCCATGAAGTTGGCGAATACTTCCTTGGTCCAGACATCATCGAACCAATTCATCGTTACCAGATCACCGAACCACATATGCGCCGTCTCGTGAGCTATGAGAGACGCGCGTCCCAGCATCTGGTTCTGAGTTGCGGTCTCATCCAGTAATACGCTCGCCTGGCGATAGAGTATTCCGCCGGGGTGTTCCATGCCGCCGTATTGAAAGGAGGGAATGAGAACGAAATCGAACTTCTGAAACGGGTAGTCGGTCTGCGTATAGTCCTCCAGCCATTCTACGGAGGCCGCGTGGAGCCGGAAGACTTCCTCTGAATTGCGTGCCACCTTGGCGGCGTCGGTCTCGCGGTGGTACATGTTAAAGGTGCGGCCGTCGATCACTGCCGTTTCCCTCTCGAACATGCCTGCGGCTACAGCGAAAAGATAGCTGGGCATGGGCTGCGTTTCCAGGAACGAATAATGTGTGCGACCAGCTTCTGTATTGCTAGTGGACTCTGGCCCGTTAGCGATTACCTTCCATTGCTCCGGTACAGTTACTTCCCAGGTTACTCGGCCTTTTAAGTTTGGTTGATCGAATAGGGGGAGAGAAAAGTGGGCGCGGTCTGGAACAAATAGCGCATACATAAAGTCTTCGCGTCGATTGAGGGCTTCATCGCCGACATCGAATTTCAGGTCGACAGTATTCTCACCCGGTCTCAGCGACTGCGCAGGGATGACGATATGATCGTTCACCGGCTGCCAGGTTGAGCTCGCGCCGTTAACGCTCACGCCGTGGACTCGCTGCTCGGCTTGCAGGAAGTCGATAACCAGGGGCTGAGCGCTGTTATCATTCCAGCTCAAGCTGATTCGAGACTTTCCGGTAATTGTCTCTGTGCGAGAGACGGGAACATCAAGTGCAAAGTGATAGCGCAGATTGGAAATCGTCTCGCTGCGATGCTCGGCAAGTTCCCAGGGGATGCCTTGGTCGGTGGCAAGTTTGCCACTGCTGCAGCTGTTGAGAATTGAGATCGCTACTACCAAAAGGAATGCTTTCATAAACGGTATTAGCTACTGCCCAGAGATCGTCTAAGTCGAAGGAACTTCAATCTCTCTTGTGCGGCGCTGCCTAGCGAGCCAGCGTAGAAAGCGGCGGATCGCCAAGGCTAGACCCGTCCACACCATAAGGATTGCCGCGAAGGATGCCAGACCAGCTATGGTCTGTCCTGTAATACCTAGCGCTTCTCCAGTATGTAGGAATCTAACCCATCGTCGCGCCTGACGTCCAGCGGTCTGACTGGTAAAGGGTGCCCAGGTGATGACATCGCCGGAGCTGACATCGAGGGTGAGGGCATGACGCTTCTGTGGCTGCCCGCCATCGCCTTCGTCGATGGTTATCGTCGTTGTGGTGGAGGTAGTATCCCCAATGGACAGAGACAGGGTGCGCCAGTCATCGCTGTAGGTTTTCGCTGTGTCTACCAGCTCGGCGTAGGGAATTCGGTCGGCTACGACTGCGTTGGCTGTCTCGTCGCTAACACTGCTTCGGATAGGGGGTTCTTCGCCCGCGAGTCGGTAGACGAGATTATTTGCCCAGGAGTAGTTGAATACCGTTGCGGTCGAAATGATGACGAGCAGTGGAATGGCGGCCCAAAACCCGAACACATGGTGCCAGTTAAAGTCTCTGGCCTGGGTATTGCTGTTCTGTCGATTGAATAGAATGCGCGACCGCAGTGTAGCCCAGGCAAATATCTTTGGGAGCCAGAGGTAGATGCCGCTGAGTACCAGAAACAGGAACATCAGATTCGCCGCGCCGGTTACGACCCGCGCCGAGCTCCGATTGTCGCCGGTCATATTGAACCAGCGATGCCAGCCGCGCACGGTGGCGAAGAATGCGCTGAGGGAATCCGAATGGGCAGGGTAGGCCTGACCGGTATAGGGGTTGAGGTATTGTGTCTGGCTACGGCCCTGCCTAAGCATGGCTGGGGCAGTCGGGTCTGAGCTGATCAGCAGAGTGCTGGGTTCGAATCCCTGCAGTTCTCGACTTGCCGCGATCAATTCATCGGCGCTCATCATCTCCTGGCCGGACTGTGCTGCACTGTAGTAGCTGCTGTCCTCCCAAACCTGAACCTGGCGTTCATAGGTAAGGACTACGCCGGTTACGGACATCATCAATACCACAATGCCGGCACTTACGCCGCAGGCAAGATGAAGCCAAAAGACTGTTTTTCTAAACATGAGAAGACCGCTTATAATTAATACAAATACGAATCATTCTCATTCTACTAGTAATCCTGCCATCATGTCACCCTTTAATGCAGTGGCATGGCGGTTTCTAGATAGGGCGTCGCTTCTGTGAATTCAATACAGGCGGTAGTGGTCAGAACAGTAGCTAGGCGGTGCGCAATAGACGAACTGAGAAGGCCCGCAGGCAACTCGGCTTCTCCTGCGTAATTTGCAAGTTGCAGGCTATTACGAAAAGCAGGTTTTTACTCGAGAGAAAGGGAAGGCGTAAGCACTACTTGGCTCTTTGCCTTCTCTGTTTGACTTTCTTATCGGCGATCCTTCTTTAATGTCTTCTTCCTAGAAGTACCACATAAGCCGGGCATAGAAATTCCGGCCCAGTCCAGGCATCCGGCTACGCGTAGCGATGTCAGGGTTGAAGGATCTGTTATAGGCGGCTAGATGATCAAGGTAATCTTCATCCAATAGGTTTTCCACTCCCAGGCGTAATTCGGTATCTGTGTCGAAGCTGATCATGGCTGACATGTTCAGGATGCTATAGCCATCCGTCACCTGTTCTATATTGGTTGCAGAGATACGATCCTGTTCTGCGTAGGTAATGCTCTCGAGAGTGCCGGTCCAGTTATTGGCTCTGTAATCTAACGATATCAGCATATTGTCTGGCGAGATGCGGTAGAGATTGTCGTTGATGTCGTCTCTCTCGCCACGCACCATGCTCGCGACTGCGCGCAGGGTGAGGCGATCGCTTAACGCGTAATCGGCATCTACATCAAACCCATAGAACGTCGCCTCGGTGTTGGTGAACTGCAATGGATTAGGCAGGCCCATTCCCATATTCGCCATCATCATGGAAAACTGATTTACCGTCATGTTGGTGCTGGGTGTGCCTTGAATATAGTCTGATACTTCCTTATAGAAGAGCCTCGGGTATATGTTGAAGTCTCCGGTCTCCAAGTCGAAGCCAAGTTCAAGTTCGTTTGCTACTTCGGGGTCTAAATCAGGCGTGCCAACATAGGTCTTGCCGTCAGCCAGCCCGCCAGTCGCTTCCATAGGAATCCACAGATAGCGTTCCTGATAGGAGGCGGAGCGCGTCTTGCGTGCCGCGCCCATATACCAAGTGGTATCATTATCGGTGTAAATACTGAAACGGGCAAACCAGTCGATATTGTTGTCAACCTGAGATAAGTCCTGACCGTTGAATCTATTTGCCAGCATGCTGGCCATGTTGTTCATCATGACAGGCATGCCCATCGCCATGTTCATGGGGTTGAGGTTTGCTGATATTTCACCCGCATCTGCGCTAACTCTGTTATAGCGTGCGCCGAAATCGAGGCCGATAGAATCGCTCAGTGAAATGCTGCGCTCGGCGAAGACTCCTAACACGTCCCGTGTGGTGCCATTAAAATTATCGATATAGAAGGCGCCGGCATTGGGGTTGCTGATAACGGCATCATGTTCTGTGAAATGACCATCGATACCATATTGCCAGGAACCGTTGGCAACATACTGCTCCAGTTTTAATGAGAACCCCACGTTGTCACTGACGGCAAAGGTCTGGCGAAAGCGCATATTGTCATTGCTCATAGATGCTGTTTGTGGTGGTCGGCGTAGATGAAAATTACTCATCCAGTGTGCGTTGTCACTACCGAATAGTTCGGCTGTGACACGGTAGTCGTTCCCATCGAAACTGTAACGCGAGCGAAACAGGTCGCTGTCGATGGAGAGAATATCCATGGGCAGTGAGGGTGTGCCGGCATCGCCAGTGTTGTTGCGAGCAAGATCTATACTGAATTCATGGTCGCCGCTGCGGTAACTGTAGCCGAGATCGAACCTTTCCCGCTTGTACTCTGAAGGCATAATAGTGCCGCCAGGAAATTCAAGATCATCGGCGCTCTCATTCATTACGAACGCTCTGAAAATGCTGTTGCGGTTCGCCAGAGAGAAGAAGCCACTGGCTACGATGCCGTCATTGATAGACTGGGCGCCAAAATAGGTGCGGCCATCGAAGCTGAAGTCACCGGAGTTGGTGAATTCTCCGGCATAGGTTTTAGCTTCCACATAGCCGCCTATAGTTTCCTGCCCGGCGCTAACCGGTGTAATGCCTCGGTTGATGGTGAGTGACTGCAGCAAGGCAACGGGTGCATAGGACAGCGGTGCATCCATGGAGTTAGGGCCGGCGCCACTGACCTGTGCGCCATCGACGGATACACGAATGCGGTCACCAAACATGCCGCGATACTGCGCGATGCCGGTAAGCTCGCCATTCTTGTTGATGTTGGCGCCCGGCATTTTTCTGAGCATCTGCGCCGTATCAGACGGCGCTACCAGCGTGTCATCAGTCACTACTGTATGAGTGTCGCGCACGCCGATAACTATTATTTCTTGAACGTTGCGCGTATCTTGCGCGACGGCGACGATTGGCAGGCTTGCTAACACAAGTGGTAAAAATTTTGATTGCATGTTTCTTCTCCCAAAGATATAGGCGAATCGTACAGTTATTGTTATGCCCTTATAAGGCTGCGGCCTGCGACACGTTGTCGCAGATTCAGCCAATGATGACGCTAGGTTAAGGAAAGTTGATATGCATCAATTTAATTGCGGGGGTTTGCTGAGGCGCTTCCAGAAAATCGTGTCTGCTTGTCTTCGAAAGAGAGTCTTTCTCGCGCAAGTTTTTCTCTAACCAAGAACGACTAATCGCTTTCGTTGATTTTTCTGTTTGCTACAGGCGCTAGTTGAATATGGCTTTTCAGAGTGGCGCGACCATAGAGATTATTCAGGAAAACGACAGTCTGAGCATCAAAGATAGCGGTGAGGGCATAGCTCGGAAGATCTGACCGGTGTCTATAATCGAAAATTCACAACGAAATCCAGCGTTGCCGGCATGGCCCTGTGCCTAATTAAGAAACTTTACAAGGAGTCTGTTGGGCACTATCGACAGTGGGGTGGGTTAGGTCAAGTTAAGTTAAGGATCTGGCGTAGTCACCTTCTTTGATTAATTGGCTCCAAATAGCCAGCTTGCGCATCAACAGCAGTGCTGAGTGTGCATTCCGCATAATTTCTAGTACTAGCCTCCAGCACCAGCCCCGATTGGGGGTTTTACCGTAAAAACTTCTTCGATTTCTATGATCTATCTGCTGATTTAGGGCGTATAGTCCAGTTGATCAGTAAATCATGCACTGCGAATCGCTACGAATCATCGTTTTGGCGTCTGCTGGCTGGCACCAGCTCTCGAGATCAAGCTACAGGGCTCATAGCTGCCCCGAGGAAACCAAGTGAATTTTATAACGCGACATCCAGTTTTGTTGGTGCTGCTGGCAGGAGCTTCGGTTCTTTCCTACTTCGTCTATGCCAAGGTGGCTGAAGAGCCCCAAGGTGGGTTCAATCGCTTTGGTGGGGGCGGGGCGCCTCTGGTGGAGGTAGTGCCTGTTACTTTGAAGGTGATTGCCGATGAGGTTGAGTCCGTTGGCACGACTGTAGCGAACGAGTCGGTAGACCTGACCGCTTCAGTCTCGGAAATCGTTAGCAAGGTCGGCTTTCAAGATGGTGACTTTGTGGAGCAGGGGCGAATACTCGTAGAGTTAACTAATACCTCCGAGGCGTCGCGGCTGGCCGAGGCGCAGGCTAATGTCGACGACGCCAAGCGGCAGATGTCACGCCTGCAGAATCTTTCTAACAGCAATCTCGTCGCCGACAACGAATTCGATCAGGCGCGTACCAACCTTGAGACAGCCAATGCGCGGCTAGAGGGTGTGCTCGTCGATATGGATGACAGACTAGTGCGCGCACCTTTCTCCGGTTTTCTCGGTTTTCGCAATGTAAGTGAAGGCACTCTGCTTACGCCGGGTATGGTTATCACCACTTTGGATGATGTCTCGGTTATAAAATTGGACTTCACCATCCCGGAGGTCTATCTCGCCGAAGTTGGAGTGGGACAAGAAATCACTGCCAGGAGCATCGTCTATAAAGATCAGCAGTTCAGTGGGGTGATCAACGTCGTCGGATCTAGAATAGATCCGGTCACTCGCGGCGTTTCGATCCGGGCGCAGATCGATAATCCTGATCTGCGACTGCGGCCGGGCATGCTGATGACAGTCGCTCTCGCGCTAAACGAAGAAAGAGTATTAGTAGTGCCCGAGCGATCTGTTATAGCCAGTCAGGGGCAGCAGTTTGTTTATACCGTAGGGGCAGAGAATCGCGTGTCTCGCGTCTCTGTTGGTCTGGGTCGTCGCCGTGATGGACTTGTCGAAATCACCGAGGGTCTGCAGGTAGGAGATCAGGTAATTAGCGAAGGCGTGATCAGAGTTCGCCCTGGCCTTACCGTCCGCACGGGCAGCGACGAGCCGGTTCAATTAGGCAGGCCCCAGTTTCCCCGTGGCGCAGTCGGCGCAGCTACCGGCGGCGCGTAGTCGAAGAGAATACAGCGATGATTCTTTCTGATATTTCAGTTAAGCGACCCGTCTTTGCGACCGTATTGAGCTTGATGCTGGTTGCCTTTGGCATCATGTCATTTACTCAGCTTCCGCTGCGTGAATACCCAGACACCAGCCCGCCAGTGGTCTCGATCAGCACCAGCTATCCGGGAGCTTCGGCGGAGATTATCGAGACGCAGATCACCGAGTTGATCGAAGATCAGATCAACGGCATAGACGGGGTTGATGCCATCAATTCCTCAAGCGTCGATGGCAGTTCTAGAATTTCCGTCGAGTTTGCTGTGGGTACCGATATCGAAGTCGCTGCCAATGACATCAGAGACAAGATTTCACGGGTTGTCCGTAGCCTGCCAGAAGAGGTCGATCCACCTCAGATCGCGAAGGCCGATAGTGATGCCAGGCCGATTCAGTATTTCAATCTAGTCAGTAGTCAGTTGTCCTATCTGGAATTAAACGACTATGCGAATCGCTATATAGTCGACCAGTTTGCAGTGCTGGATGGCGTCTCTAATGTGAGTGTAAGCGGCAACGGCGGGTTTGCCATGCGCGTGTGGCTGGATCGCGTCGCTCTTGCCGCCCGTGGCCTTACTGTTATCGATGTGGCAAATGCACTGCGCCGCGAAAACATAGAATTGCCAGCCGGGCGTATCGATTCTACTAATATGGAATTCTCGGTTCGCGTCGAGCGCATATTTCAGAGTGCAGACGATTTCTCCCGACTCGTCATTGCTCGCGGACAGGACAATTACCTGGTTACTCTTGGTGAAGTGGCCAGGGTTGAGTTGGGTTCTGCCAACGAGCGCTCCATCTACAGAGGCAATGGTGTCGAGGCGGTAGGTATAGGCATCGTTAAGCAGTCGACTGCAAACAGTTTATCTGTGTTACGTGGCACCGAAGCTTTGGCGGACCGCATACGACCAACGCTGCCGGATCATATGGATCTGGTTGTTTCATCTAGCGACGCCGAATTTATCGAGAATGCTATCTCGTCTGTGTACTCGACCATTTTTATGACGATGGGACTGGTTAGTCTTGTGATCTATATGTTTCTGGGATCTATACGGGTCATGCTGATCCCCGTTATCACTATCCCAGTGTGCCTGATCTCAGCCTTCATCGTGATCTCAGGCTTCGGTCTCTCGATTAATCTAATAACGCTTCTGGGTTTAGTGCTCTGTGTAGGTCTGATTGTCGATGATTCCATCGTGGTTCTAGAGAATATTCAGCGACGAGTAGAGAATGGCGAGCCTCCGCTGCTGGCGGCCTACAACGGGTCACGTCAGGTGGCCTTCGCCGTTATCGCAACGACGGCCGTGCTGGTTGCCGTATTCGTTCCGGTAGTGTTTCTGGAGGGCAATCTGGGTATCTTGTTCTACGAGTTGGCGGTCACTATCTGCGGCGCTGTAATCATCTCCAGCGTGCTGGCCCTGTCGTTGACTCCCATGATGTGTTCTAAACTTCTGACTACACACGCCCATGAAAGTTGGCTGACGCACAAGGTAGACGTGTTTTTTCGCTGGTTACAGCGTGGCTATCATGATGCGCTAACGGTCTGTCTGCGCTTTAGCTGGCTGATTGTCGCCTCTCTGCTCTTTGTCATGATCGCCATTTATTTTCTGTTTCAGCAACTGCCGTCTGCATTCGCTCCCAGTGAGGATCAGGGGGTAATTTTCGCCAGTATTCAGGGGCCAGAAGGTGCGAATCTGAATTACATGGAGCAACAAGTTACCTCTATTCAAGATCAGGTTTTGCCCTATATCGATGAGGGCGAAGTTGAGAATATTGTCACCATGACTCCAGGTTGGGGTGGTGGCGGTGGCGTAAACAGCGGTATGACGATTATCTCTCTACCCTCTTGGGAAGAGCGGGAGAAGAATACGGCGAGCGTCATGCGTGAGCTGACCAGTAAGTGGAATGAGATTCCCGGCATCAGAGCATTCATGTTCATGCGCTCTGGCCTGTCCCGTGGTGGCGGTGGCCAGCCGGTGCAATTCGTTATCGGTGGTCGCAGCTATGAAGAGTTAGTGCAGTGGCGTGATTTGTTGTTGGAGCGAGCGCAAGAGAGCGGCATGTTCACGCGCCTCGATTCGGATTTCAACGAAACCAAGCCTAGCCTTACAGTGACGGTAGACAAGATACGCGCCGCCGATCTCGGCGTTAGTATTCAGTCTATTGGCAGTACTCTGCAGGCAATGATGAGCGAGAGTCGGGTGACGACTTTCGCCGATCAGGGCGAAGAGTACGATGTCATTATTCAGGCTGAGGACACACAGCGCGCCTCGCCGGATGACTTAACTAATATTTATGTGCGCTCGGATACTAGCGGTCAGCTGATTCCGCTTGCGAATGTTATACAGGTCGAGAACTCATCGGGTCCAACTGCGTTGAATCGCTACAACCGTATCCGCTCTATTACTATATCCGGCGGTCTGGCGGCGGGGGTCGGTTTGGATGAGGGGCTGAGTTTTCTTGAAAGCGTGGTGGCGCAAGAGTTGCCCGAATATGCACAGGTAGCCTACAAGGGTGAGTCGCTCGACCTGAAAAGTTCTGAAGGGGGCCTGACTACGGTATTTCTGCTCGCGCTATTGGTCGTGTTTCTGGTATTGGCTGCGCAGTTCGAAAGCTTCATTCATCCCATGATTATTATGACGACGGTACCGCTGGCAGTGCTCGGTGCCCTTATCGGACTGCTACTCACCGACAACTCCTTGAACATCTATTCCAACATCGGGCTTGTGATTCTAGTGGGTATAGCGAGCAAGAACGGAATCCTAATTGTTGAATTTGCCAATCAGTTACGGGATGAGGGCAAGGAATTTGCTGAGGCGCTAATAGAAGCTTGTGATTTGCGTCTGCGTCCTGTGCTGATGACCGCCCTGTCTACTCTGGTGGGCGCGATACCGCTGATTATGGCGACAGGTGCTGGCTCGGAGAGTCGAATTTTACTCGGTACGGTAATCTTCTCTGGCGTACTGATGACGACCATCACCACATTGTTTGTGGTACCGGTTGTCTACAACCTACTTGCCAGGAAGACGGGTTCGCCGGAGGCGGTTTCCCGTGCGCTGGAGTCCCTGCAGAATCAGGAAGAGGGGCGTGTAGCGGCAGAGAGTAGTTAGCACAAAGAATTTGTAGCCAACTCAATCCATGTCGAAAATTTCATTGATCTGGATTGGGTTCCCCTCAATTAAACGCTCGCGGCGCCGTTTAGAACTGATTCAAATCAAATAAATAGTCACTGATCTCATTGCTCCCTCCGTAGTTACAACAACTACAAGATGTTTCATGAGTAGCTCCATCTGTAGCAGTTAGAAAGTATCAGTGGTGTTTGCAAGTTGTCTCGCTGCCTTCCGTCCCAGCTTCGCGCTAAGTCATGAGGCGGGTGATCTGATCTTCGTGTGGGTGAGAATACACAGCTCGGTTTGAATGTCGTTTTCATGGTGACTGACAATCTTGGCGTCTAGCTGCTAGCTGCAACGCCTTTCGAGCACGAGCTCACCGAAAGGGGCCCAGCGCAGTAAGGTTTTGCCACTACAGGTCTGGGAACTGGTGATCAACTACCTCCCACGCTCACGCTAAACTATTTCTTTGAGAATCCGGGCTTGATGATTTGGCCCTATATAAGTCTTGGCGTGAACTACACACCCTTCTTCGACAAGTCGCTCTCTAGCCAGGCTAGAACCGAGCTGGGTGCCAACGGTCTTGATCTGGAGAACTCTTACGGCTTGGCCTATCGTGTCGCTGTGGATTGGACTATCAGTGAGAACAGGTTGCTGAACGCTTCCACCTGGAAGATCAATATTGATACCGATGCGAGCTTTAATTCGGCGCTGGGCAAGGTCAAGGTAAGTGCTTATGTGGACCCTTGGGTGTATATGATCTCGTTGGGTTATCGCGTCTAACGCTTAATCAGCCGTGCAATAGCAGAATGAGGAAAGCGCCTGAGGCGACCGTTCGTCGATCTCCTCAGGCGCTGTATTCTCAAGCGATACTCGCTATAGGCTGGTGCAACGAATCGAGAAGATTCAATTCGTTAGTGAGATCAGCGCTATAGCCACGACTCCGGAGCCTGCGGCTTAACAGGCGCGTAACAATGGCGCGCCACAGTATAGAAGCCTTTATCATGGTGGAAACGGAGCGGAGCGTGCTGTGCAATGTTGACTGTTCGGTGCTATTAGCACCTAGGCCAGAGGGCTTCGTGCCATTCACCGAGGCATAATGAACTCGGTTTCACGCACTATACGTAACTGTTTTATCTCTGGGTTTTGCTAGTCGGCGCTTTGTTGGCTGGCCAGTTGCGAGAATAGTGATTCTGCATCGCTGCTGTTTGACTTTGCTAAGCCCGACGCCAATCCTGTGCAGGCACTTAGTGCCAGAGAGGGGGGAGAGGTATAGATGGCGAAGGGGGCAGCTTTCTTCAGTACGTTTAGCCCAAGAATATTATTTGCAGCGCCGGGTATTACTGCAACTTCAAGTGGACCAACGTTACATTCCTGCCCTAGAACCAAGTGATTTAGAGTGTATACGTTAACTGCTTTAGTCCGGCCGTCGGCCATTCTCACCGCAATACGCTTGCTCGGTTTCTTGCTGGATGCCTCGGTCAGTGCCTTGAACGTTCTCTCGGCAAGTATCACCATGCCCGCGCCGGTGTCGACAAGAAACTCTACCTTGTCATCGTTTTCCAGAGTCCCTGCGACATAGTAGTTGCCAGAATTCTGCTGGGTAATTGGAATCTTATATTCGAAATCCTTCGCCAGCACCAAGTTGGAGGCTACTGCCAGAGTGAGGCTTACAGAGCTGATTAACAGTGCGCGCATAGGTGCTCCAATAGCTAGGGCTTTAACTACTGGAAGCAATAAACAGGCCATCGCCCCAAGCCCCTAGATTCAGGGTGTCTTGGCGTATCTCTCCAAATAACGCACCCAAAAAGTGCGTAGAATGCATCAAAATGGAGCGAATTCACTGCGGCACTACTTGTTGCAGGACTCGAGTTGATAACTTATTCCTATAGCGAATTGTGGTTTTTCATATCACCGCTGATTTTCATTTTTCGTAAAATTTCGTTAATCTAAAATTGTCTATGTGTAGAGGAGGTTGAAAATTGATGCGCACCCTAAAGCTATTAACTGTTGGTTTAGCTGTTTTGGCTAGCAATTCAGTGCTTGCTGCGACTGAATGTACTGAAAATTGCGTGACTAAGCTCGTTACAGACTTTAGTGGCAGGCCCCCCTTTAAACGAAAAATCGAGGTGCTGTCTGTGGTTGATATTGCTGAGGTTGAGATCGTGACTTCTGAGCCTGTGTGGGTCGATGTCAAAACTGTAAACTTCACAGGGAAGCCTCCGTTCAAACGGAAAGTGGAGAGGTTGCAGCAAACCGACATCATGCAGGTGGAAATAGCCCCTGACGCTGAGTCGTCTGAAAAACGCCCCAAGAAGTCGACAGGCAACTCCATATTTAAGCGCCACTAAGGCCCTTTTATTTTTTGCCTGTATTAGGCACGGCAAAGAATAAAGAGGTGAGCAGAAGCTAATCGGTTTCCCGATTAGCTTCTTTTAATTGTTAAGTGTGTAGGCTTGGGAATTGGCTATTTGACGATGGTGACGGGGCAGGGCGCCTGATTCGCAACAGCCTGACTCACACTACCTAAAAAGGCGCGCTTAAGCTTCGATTTGCCATAAGACCCGATTACGATTAGCTCGACTTTGTTGTCTTTTGCGAAGCGGGAGATTTCTTCAGCGGCATGGCCCCACACGGTCACGAGGTTCGGTTCCTGATCTATATCACCCAATGCCTGCGCGGTCTTTGCGAGTTCTTCAGCAAGCGCCTGTTGCTCAATAGAGCTGCGAATTTCCTCAACCGACTTCATGCCTTCAGGGTCGCTCATCAGATACCCGCTGGGGCTGCCAACAATAAGCCCATCTGTGCCCCAGGTATGAGACATAAGATACTCATCGCTCAGGATATGCAGCACGCTGACTTTTGCTTTTAGCGCTCTGGCGAGTTCACCTGCAAAAGCGGCTGCGTGCAATGCGCCTTCAGAGCCATCGGTTGGTAGCAAAATATGGTCTCCGAAAGACATTATCTTTTCCTTAGAAGGTTGATTGAGAGTTAAGGCTAATGCATTTAAATAGCATAGGCTACATTACTAGCTGGAAACCATTGATAAATAATTCATATTACGAAATTTGTGGCCATTATCTCTTTACACGGGGACTTTACAGAGAATGTGTTGCCAACTTATAGCAACTTAAAGGGGTCGGAGGGATTTATTTTAAATCCTTCCGACCCCTTTAAGTTGCTCTCCGTGCTGCGCAAATACCAAAATGGAAAAATGTTTCACAATGGGATATAAACTGCATCGGCATCGCCGCTGTTTTGGTCTTCCCCCGCAAAGAATTAGCCCTGTAACGTCGATGCTGTAACAGACAATTTTTCAATTGGAGCTGGTTGGTGCCGAGCAATCTACACTGCGCTGTGTTTTTTAGTTTCTTACTTGTATCAAGTGCGGTGCTCAGCCAAGAGCTTGAGGTGGTTGAGGTTATTGGTCGCCCTGCCAACCTCATAGGCTCTTCCACTTCAGCTACTGAAGGGCGCATTTCGCAGGATGAGTTGCAACGACGCCCTCTGCTGCGCACGGGAGATTTGCTGGAATCCGTGCCTGGTTTGGTGGCGACCCAACACAGTGGAAGCGGCAAGGCGAATCAGTTTTTCCTGCGTGGGTTCAACCTTGATCATGGTACAGATTTCTCTACAGTCATCGATGGCATGCCGGTGAATATGCGTAGCCATGGGCATGGTCAAGGCTATACCGATATCAATTTCATCATTCCTGAATTGATTGAAGAAATTCGCTTCAGGAAGGGTTCCTACTTCGCGGATGCAGGGGATTTTTCAGCTGCCGGTTCCGCAAACTTCTTAACAGCTCGCAATCTTGATTCACAGTCGGCATCGTTGGGTGTGGGGGAGTACGGCTTTTCCCGATTGCTTGTTTCTGGCGCCTTGGATAATTCGGCCGGCAATCTAATCTACGGCCTGGAGCGTCAGCAGTACGAAGGACCCTGGGATTCGGTCAATGAAGATGTTGGTAGAACTAATATCTGGTTGAAACAGCGATGGGAGGCCGGAGAGGATCAGTTGCAGTTTATGTTCATGGGCTATGACAATAGCTGGAATTCAGCAGACCAGATTCCGTCTCGAGCTGTGCAGAGTAACTTGATCTCTGAGTTTGGCTCTATCGATCCAAGTTCTGGTGGGGATTCATCGCGGTACAGCGTGTCCGCAAACTGGCAGCGCAATCTGGAGAATGGCTCATTACGCGCGTCTGTCTATGGTATTGACTATGAGATGGAGCTGTATTCTAACTTCAGCTATTTCATCAGCCCACAGGGAGATCAATTCCAACAAGTAGATCAACGCAAAATCTATGGCGGATCCATAGAGTGGCGACAGGATCTTATTCTGGGCTCTCTCGCACTTACGAACACCTATGGCGCGCAGGTACGGATTGATGATATCGGCGAGGTTGGCTTACGCAGTTCCGATCAACGGCGGCTAACCGGTGCAATTCGGCTTGATGCAGTGGAAGAAAAAAGCATGGGCCTCTACTGGCAAAATGAATTGCATTGGTCTGCTAGTTTGCGTTCAGTTTTTGGCTTGCGCTATGACGATTATGAATTTGATGTTCAAGCCAGGGAGGCTGCTAATGGGAGCACCTTGCTTCCAAATTCCGGTGCGAGCTCCGATGATATCGTGACGGCGTCTCTTAGTCTTATTTACAAGCTCGATGAGAGCCGGGAGATCTATGCGAGTATTGGTCAGGGCTTTCACAGTAATGACGCTCGCGGCACAACAATTCGCTTCGATCCGGTTTCCGGTGATGCTGTTCTGCCTGTAGATCCATTGGTTGACACATTAGGATCCGAGATAGGATTTCGAGCATTTCTAACCGAGCGTCTCAACGCTTCTGTCGCGTTGTGGTTTTTGGATATTGATTCGGAGCTAATCTTTGTTGGTGATGCCGGTAACACCGAAAACACAGGTTTTGGAAGTGAACGCAAGGGAGTCGAAATAACCAGTTATTTCCAGCTTAATAATTCGATCTCTGTTGATATGGAATATTCGTGGGCTGATTCTCGATTCACTCGTAAGGTAAATGGCTTTGATGCTGTGCCTGGCGCCTTGAGTGATGTTGTCAGCGGCGGTATTAGCCTGAGCCTCAGTGATAATATGCAGGCCGCGTTGCGTATAAGGTACTTCGATGACTATGACCTGGATGAGGGGGAGATAGCCGAAGGCAGTACATTATTCAACTTGCGTCTGACCTATGCGCCAACATCACAATTTTCAGTCACGGCGGACGTGCTCAATCTTTTTGATTCCAACGATCGCGATGTTGAGTATTTTTACGAGTCACAATTGATCAACGAAACAGCGCCAGTTGGCGACCATCACTATCATGTATTCGAACCGCGATCACTTCGAGTTTACTTCAACTATTCTTTTTGACTGAAATGGGTTGAGTCACCACGACTATCCCTTGCTTAAGGTGTGGGCAAGTTTCAATCAACAGCTCCAAGCTGGAAG